>OLOA01000800.1_pt1 | contig 33664 bp, 40 predicted proteins | sample 1672201 | NCBI WGS metagenome assembly OLOA01 (sample SAMEA3136658, study PRJEB25190) | human gut metagenome
CGATATAGATTATGTAGATAACGATTTTATTGTACTGGATGATCTCTCTAAATTCAAGATTCCCAACGATTCACCCATCAGACTTGGTGCATTTACAATAAGTTTGTGTCTTTACGGACATATAACTACTGATATCAACATGATAAGGTACGACGTACAGCCGGGAGATATGGTAATAACACTTCCTAAAGATATAATAGAACACAAGGATGTTTCGTCTGATATCAGGGGAATTTTCTTTATTGTTTCACAGCGTTTTATTGAAGAAGCTTTTCCGAAAATAGGAGAAATACTTCCGATTTTTCTTTATATCCAAAAATACCCTAAAATTGAATTGACAGCAAATCAATGTTTCAATATACAGCAGTTTTATGATTTCTTTATCCAAAGACTTAAAGACCAGTCAGTATATAGAGATAAAATGATAAGCTCGATACTGCAGGCTCTGATTTATTATATCTCCGGCTTATTGATTAACTCTGATAAACGGGAAAAAAAGGAGAGAAAAGAAGAATTGCTGAGTAAATTTATTCAGCTGATAATAAAACACTACAAGGAAAACAGAACACTGGATTTCTATGCAGAAAAACTGTTTATTTCAACAAAATATATGTCAGACATTATAAAAAAGACAAGCGGACTGACAGCTCATGACTGGATAGACAGATATACCATTCTGGAAGCTAAGATTTTGTTACGGTCAACCAATAAGACAATCCAAGAAATATCCAATGAGCTGAATTTCCCTAATCATTCGTTCTTTTCAAAATACTTTAAGCATCACATGGGTATGACTCCTAAGGCTTACAGGCAATCTTAAACATATAATATCTAGAAACAAAAACATATCGGGAAAACGAGCATACCGTAGCCGAGTCCCCATAACCACAGGCAAAGGTAATTCGTGTTCTTCCTGTACAAGCAAGGCCAAGCCCTTCGGGTTCGTGGAAAAAATCATCCTCGCCCCGGAGGGCTTGCGGTATTTTTTTCCGAAGCCTTGCATGTACGGAACACGACCTTTTTAGGCCTGTAGTTATGGGAACTCCGGCCCCAGAAGCCGGACTAACAAAAAATCAAATGTTATGTTACAGGCAACAAAGAACAAGTACACGGTGGAAACACTCAAACCACTGAACATTCTGTACGATCATGAACACTGGCTGACACAGCAGGACGTGGATATGGCCAACGGCTATGTGGAACTGATAGAAAGGACACGCTCGGAAAAAACTCCACAGATAGGTGACAGACTCATCTATGTGGACAGATACGGGAAATATTACGGCAATGCCCTTATTGAAAACAATGATGAAGAGAGCGGTCGGATTTCCATCTGTGAAGAACCTTATATTCCCTTTGTATGGGAGCAGGACGCCAATATCCGGCTGAGCGTCAGCGGAGGGGCCTTCCACCATATTGACCCCAAGCAATTGAAATTCGTCAGATGGACGGAAGGTGCATTCAAGGACTGGGGAAACTGCGGAGCGTGTGCCAACGGTGCCGTCACATTCACGGCAAGAGTGCCGTTATGGTCCTATTCCGAACCTGATCCGCTCTACGGTGATTTCACCACGGAAACATGGAGACAGTATTATTTGACCAAGGACACGGGTCCGGACGCACGCAACCTGTACCAGGGCTACGACATAGCTTTCAGGACCGAAGAGAACTTCCGGCAGTTCCTGAAGGACTATGAAGGGACTGTGTTCAAGGGCAACTGGGAAAACCAGATCGTACTCTGGTGTTTCCGACATGAAAACCGGTTCCTGCCGCAGCACGAATGGGACAAGATAGATGCCCCGGCCATGGAACGGCGTCTCAACTTCCATCCCGAACAGGTCAAGCTGGTCAAGGACATGGACAGCCACATCACCTACTGTTACCGTATCAAACCCGAAATTGACAATCTCTAAAACAATACAGTTATGCAGACAACAGCAACAAGAACAGCAGGCAGCCACACTGACCTGCTTACAGGTATCCTGAACGTGCAAGTAAGGAACGAGGACAAGATTACAGAACAGGACCGGCAGTATTGCCAGCTACAGCAGGACCAGCTCTACAGGACACTTGACCGTATCGACCGATGGTATGACATCTTCAAGGAAGAAGCGGAACGGTATTGGGAAATCAAGAGCTTCAAGTATGAGGATAACGGTAAGGTCTCCATACGGAATTTCTATTTCAACAACAGCGGGGAGGATGACTATACCCACAACGAATTCAAACCGTTTGACCTCATCAACGAGCTTGCGGACAACAACTGCAATGCCAACGCGAATTTCGCGAGTCGCATCATTTCCTATTTCAACAGGACCTACAATGTAGATGTCCCCATTCCTGTAATCGACGAGAAGGCCATGCGCATGGGATTCCGTCCGGTCTACCAGACTTACGTGGACATGGTCATCGAACACCTCGGCGGAAAAAGTTTCCGTGAGACCGCAGAGGAAGAACTGCTGGCCCGTTTCCTGAAAACGGTACAGCCTTCCCGCTGGAGCAAAGTGAAGCCCGAACTGAAAAAGGACAAGATAACTTTCCCTGACATCGTGTCCTGGGACAGCATCCATCTGGAATACCACCGGGAATACGAGTTCTCGTATGACTGCGGAAGGAAGGTGGACATTTTCTGCGAAGGTATCGCATACGGGGCGGATGACGTGATAAACGGTTCAAGCGGTATGGTCATCGGCCTTGACAGACGCGATGTGGATATAACCGAATGGTACAACCTCACCCTGAGCAACGCAGAACAGATCAAGTTCTACAAGAACGGACGCATCGACGTACGCTTCAAGGACAACCAGATCGCAGAGAACTGCTACAGAAGGCTGCGGCTGGATGAAATCACACTCAGAGAAGAGTGATTCATGAAATACTTATTCAGACACCCCGTAAGACATCCTTGCGGGGTGTCTCCGTTTCCAACCATTAAAAAAGAAAAGACATGTATGCCATCATACCCCAACAGATTCCCCAGGACAGGCGTGCCGAGATCAACGAGAAAATCCTTTTCGCCATAGACTCGGGCAAGGACCTCGTTCCGAAGGAAAGCATCTACAACTGCTACACGGGAATCGGAGGACTGCACAACCTCAGGCAGTCGGATTTCACCAGCTACCATGAATACGCCGAGGCCAAGAAGGAATTCGAGATGGGACAGTTCTTCACCCCGCACGACATATGCCGGAGCATGGTGGAGACCCTTTCTCCGACATCGGCGGAAATGGTGCTTGACATGTGCTGCGGCATGGGCAACTTCTTCAACCATCTGCCCAACCTGCACAATGCCTACGGATTCGACATTGACGGCAAGGCGGTGGCCGTTGCCAGATACCTCTACCCGGAAGCTCATATCGAGAAATGCGACATACAGCTGTACAATCCCGAACAGCGCTTCGACATCATTGTCGGAAATCCGCCCTTCAACCTGAAATTTGATTACAGGCTGTCGCAGGAATTCTACATGGACAAGGCCTATGACGTGCTCAACCCTGCCGGAATCCTGATGGTCATCGTCCCTCTCTCCTTCATGCAGAACGAGTTCTGGGAAAAGACACGCGTGGCGAAAATCAACTCGAATTTCTCCTTCATCGGCCAGACCAGGCTGGAACATTCAGCCTTCTCTACGGTGGGCGTACAGAATTTCGCAACAAAAATCATGGTATTCCTCCGCCGTTCCCTCCATATTGAAATGCAGCCCTACAACGCGGAAGAGTTTGTCAGCATGGATGAGCTGAAGAAACGCATAGCCGAAGTGCGGAAAATGAAACACCGGCTGCGCCTCCAGCTGATGCGGGAGTGCAACCATATAGACAAAGAAGAGCTGGAACAGTTCGAGTACAGGCTCGCCAAATACATGTACGAACTGAAAGCCCATGCCGTGCTGAACAGGCATGTCGAAAAGGCGGAGGCGCTGGTGTCCAAATTCCGCAACCAGAAACCGCCGGAAAATGCCACCCGGGAACAGATGAAGGAATGGGAACGCAAGAAACTGACCACCGGCAAGGTTCTCGGCATCATCCGCAGGTACATCACCTCGCAGAACGTGGTGCCGCGCAAGGAAGTGGCACTTGTGAAGACATCCTACGGCTTCAAGCTGAAGCAATATGCCCCGCGTCTGCTTGACAAGGTCACGCACAAGGCCGCAGGCATCAACGACCTCATACTCGGAAGGGCCGAACTCCCAATGCCGGAAAACGTCACGGAAAAGAACATGCGGCAGATCCGTGCCGCCAGAAAACTGATACGACGCAAACAGAGGCAATACGAGACCCAGAATCTACAGTTTGCGGAAATGCGGGAAGATGCCGGCCTGAAGGAATACCTGGACCGCACCACATTCATCAACAAGGACGGTGAAGTCTGCGAATTCACGGACTTGCAGAAACACGACCTGAACCTCGTGTTGCAGAAACGCTACGCCCTGCTAAACTGGCAGCAGGGTTCAGGCAAGACCGCCGCCGTCTATCACAGGGCGAAATACCTGCTCAAGTTCAGAAAGGCAAAGAACGTCATCATACTTGCCCCGGCCATCGCCACCAACATGACCTGGATACCGTTCCTTACCATAAACAAGGAACGCTTCCGTACAATACAGACCGCCGGCGACCTCAACAACATACCGGAAGGGACATTCCTTGTCGTCTCCACCTCCATGCTCCGGAAACTGAAAAGAGGACTGATGCGTTTCGTGAAACGCACTTCCGGCAAGCTGTGCCTTGTCTTCGACGAGTCGGACGAAATCACCAATCCAACATCGCAGCGTACAAGAAACATCCTGTGCATATTCAGGAGGCTCAGGTACAAGATCCTCGACACGGGAACAACCACCCGCAACAACATCGCGGAACTGTACAGCCAGTTCGAACTGCTCTACAACAACTCCGTAAACATGATATGCTGGAGCCCGCAGGTCTACCACGAAAACAGGGACCACGAGATAGAGGAAGAGAACAACCCGGATTACGGGACACCGTTCCCCGCCTTCAGGGGGCATGTCCTTTTCCGTGCCTGCCACTGTCCGGGGAAAGCCACCGTATTCGGCATCGAGAAACAGAACCAGGACGTGTACAACAAGGATGAACTCTCCGAACTTATCGGCAAGACGGTCATCACCCGTAAATTCAGGGACTTCGCGGGAGAGAAATACCGGATACGGACACATACCGTCCGTCCCTCGGAAGGAGAACACGAGGTGTACCGTGTCATCATCGAGGAATTCTGCCGCATCTGTGAGCTGTACTACAACAGCACGGGAGACACGAAAAAGGATGCAGGACTAAGACTCATGAGGCAGATCAAGCTGCTTATCAAAGCCTGTTCGGTACCTCACCTGATAGAGGGATACTACGGTGACAGTTATCCTTCCAAGACCCGCTACATTGAAAGGCTCATAAGGACAATACCGGGCAAGGTTGCCATCGGATGTACCACATTGGCGGCCTTCGACCTCTACGAGAGCTATATCCGGGAACATTTTCCCGACAGACCTGTATTTGTGGTCAAGGGAGATGTAGCCTTCAAGAAACGGCAGAACATCGTGACCGAATTTGACTCCACCATCAACGGCATCCTGATATGCACACAGCAGAGCCTGAGCAGCTCCGTGAACATACCTACCTGCAACGACGTGATACTGGAATCCCTGCAGTGGAACATCCCCCGTATGGAACAGTTCTACTTCCGTTTCATCCGTCTCGATTCCAAAGAAATGAAGGATGTCCACTACGTCACCTACGAAGATTCGGTCGAACAGAACCTGATGGCACTGGTACTGACCAAGGAGCGTCTGAACGAATTCATCAAGACCGGTGAGGTCAAGGAACAGTCAGAAATCTTCGAGGAGTTCGACATCACAATGTCTGTCATCGACAGCCTGCTCATCCGCACGCAGGACAGTGAAGGCAAAATACACATCAGCTGGGGAAGCCAGCGCATAACAGAATAAATATGAACCGTATGAAGAAGACCGGGAGTTCCATTCCCACCGACAAAGGTAAGCCGCGTCCCCATCGGCTGAGCAAGGTCAGGCCGCAGGCGGTTTTCAGGAAAATCATCCTCGCGGAGCTGCGGTATTTTCCCGAAAAACCCTGCACAGCCGGGACACGGCACCTTGTCGAGGTCGGTGGAATGGAATCCCCGGCATCCACATACATAAAAGACAAGTAATATGGATCTGAACAATGCAGAGATTGCCGTGACCACACAGCATCTCATTGACATAAAGGATTACAGGGACTACTGGCTGCACCTGTCCGACTACAGCGACATGGGCGAGTTCCTGAGTGCCTGTTCCGACCTGTTTCCCGGGGAAAAGGAACCGGAATACCGGTATCCGAAATGGGAAAACATTCCGGACACACTGGTCAGTCGTGAATGGCTCTGTCCCAACTTCTTCGAGATCAGGGATGCCCTTGAAAGGCTCGAAGAGGAAGAAACGGAGTTTTTCATAAGCTGGAGCAGAAGTTACGGATATGACATCACCACGGATGACCCGCACATGATGGTATCACACTACCATGACCTGTACGGGGATACCGTCACGGAAACGGAAGAAGACGCGGACACGGGAGAAGATGCCCTGATATACACGGGCGTATCAAGCTACTACTGCGACATGCTTCCATTCCGTTACGAAATATTTGATGACAATTATGACTAAAAGACAAAAGATATGGAAATCAACTTCAAAGGACCTGTAATGCCTATCGACCCATACTCGCAGCTGGCATTCGTGGAAATACTGAACATACTACTGACGGCGGGACACATCGTGGACGTGAACCGCTTCCTCATAAGCAGGAATGTCAATCCGCAGTTCGGCTCACTGTCAGGCTATTTCAGATGGTCGTTCGCCGGAGACCATTTTACCCTCTGGCAACGCACGGACTACAATTCAACGCTATGTTTTAACCACAGGATACTCGATCTGCCTTTCGGTGTCCTGGCAGCAAAAGACAGCGGGAAAGACAAGGAAACGGCAAACTGAAAATGAAACGATATGGAAACTACGATAAAAATACCCAACCGGGAAATCGCGCTCGCGGCATTTGACAGGCTCCGCCGGGAAAAAAGGAAGGATGCCGCACTGAGGCTGGCCGGGTGTATGCTCAGAGGGACATACATATCCCTCGGCATCGGTGATACCGACTGGGAAATAGACACCGCACTGCACATATGCGGCGGTGAGCCTAAAACCGGATACGGTCATATGGCACATTTCCACTTCGACGGCGAGACGGAAATGGAAACAGAGAAATATGAAAGGCTCAAGGAAGAGTACGAATGACAAGGGAGCGGCCGAAAGGTCGCTCTTCTCATTTATAAACGACATGTACGGGAAACAGAATCCTGCCGTACACAGGTAACAGAAATGGAAGAACAGGAAAGACTGACAATGGAATTCGTGAAATCGCTCATGGACAAGTCCTACACGCTGGTATGGGTGGACTACAACGACAATCTCGACAACTGCCGTGACACCATTCAGAAGTGTCTGGAAGAAAGGAGCTGTGAAAGTCTGTGGGAGAAAGTGGACGAATGGTACGGTGACGCCGAATGGGAAAGCGTCCGTGAAATCATCTCAAAGCTGAAGGATGAATGTATCCGTTTCTATGATTTCGGGGAAGAGGAAGTGGACAAGTTCTTTGAAGAACACGAAGACGAAATCAGGGAAGAAATCTATGACAGAAACGACTCTGACACGCTGAGAGAACTTCTCAAAAACACGGATGACATCCCCGTGCGTGTCGAGATGCTGTCAAACTACGACTGCATCAATTCCAACTGGCTGGAATCGCAGGAAGGATACCGGTACAAGGAATCCTATTTCGGGGATATGATAGACGCGCTGAACCTCAATCCAGCCAAAGTGAAGAAAATGCTGGTGGAGAAAGGCTACACGGTATATGGCCGGTTTCCCGACAAAAAATACAGGGACGGCAAGGAACAGGTATCCTATGAACAGTTCTATCAGGAACTCATCAACTCCTGCTGCGGTGCCAACCTGCTGACATATATCGGCAAGGTAAGCCTGCAGGAACTTTATGATGCCGGATTCTCGCTTGGGGAAGTCATTATTCCCAAAGGCAACTGCTGTGGCATCTTCAGCTCCATGTACGGCGGTGGAAGTCTCCTGGAAATGGAACTCCTGAAAGATGTCAGACTGAAACTGGAAGTCAGGGACTATCACGGATTCCGCTTCCGTCTTGACAGCGAGAACTCAAAATATGAATGCTCCATCAAGCATGTGTACGGGGTATGCGATTCCTTCTTCGGAGAAAAGATAGGTCTTGTCGCTTCATAAATCAAGTATGGTCACTTAAAGATATCAAATCATGGAAAAGAAATATGCAATCATCCTATTCAAGGGAAAAGAATACCTGTGCGGACACGAAGACGGCTGCCATTACGATGTGTCCTGCCCGGTGAGGACATTCACTGAAGAAGAAGACGACTTCAAAATTCAGGAATCCGGGAAAAACCGGTCTGAAAGGACATTCCGGTACCATGAAAAGGAATTCAGGCTTGTCACCGGCTTCTACCCGAACGGATGGCCGGTTCTGAGTCTGGAATCACCGGACAACGGGGAACTATACACGGTACTTACCGTCAATCTGGAAGACTCCCCGGCATTCGGGATTCCCGACCAGGCATTCATTGACATAAACAACAATCCGGAAGCGATGGAATTCCTCATAAGGAACAGCCTTGCCGAAGATACGGGATACAGACGCAAAAGCGGATGGGTGGAATACCCGATGGCCAAACTGAACCTGGCTGAACTGTACCGGTTGTCACCGGAATCGTTCGAGAACCAAGAATAAGAATCAACAATAGAAATCATTAACCAAATCATAGGAATTATGGCAAAGTACGATGTAAGAGTAAGGTACACCTTCGAGGGTACCTACAAGGTCGTGGCGGAAGACCGCGACGAGGCGGAAAGAATTGTAACGGAAGACTGCGGTCTGGTATTGGGCGGAAACATCCACACTACCCGCGATGATGACGAGGTGACAGACTGGAGATTCAGCAGTCACCCTGACATGCAGATCCTTTCTTTCAGGGAACGGGTTGACAAAGGCAAGGTCAGATACACGTCCATGTGTTTCAGCGACAGGATTGAAGAACTGAGAAAGGACATAATCGAAGCCATCAGGCAACTGCTCGATGCGCACGGCCTGAAAAAAATCACGTTTACCGACAACGAAGAAGACCCTGTATGGATCATCTGGTTTGACGATAATGCAGAACCATACGAGTGTTATGTTACAGGAATTGAGGTTACTGACAAGCACATTACCGTGTTGGCAACAATAAAGGACAGTATGGAAGAGGTTTTCTGTCAGAGTCCTTTCGAACTCGGAGCCAGCAACATTGATTGGCTTAATCAAATGTACGAAGCAGTAAGGCTTCAACTTGAAAATACAAAAGGAAACTCTTGAAACGAAAGACAATATGGCAACAAAAATCAATATGGACAGATACGTCTGGGAAGGATGGACTGTCGGAGCGTTCATCAGGGAACTGGCCCCGCAGGTGGAAATGATCATGAGCGGGCAAAGCTGGAGGGAACCTTTCAGGAACAAACAGGAACTGGCGGACTGGTGCAGGGACAACCAGCCCTATTACAAGAAAAGGATCCCTGAAGTGAACAGCTATTTTGCAAGGATGTATAACCTTAAATAAAAACAACATTATGAAATATCAAGCGGAAAATGCTGTCTCCAGCTTCTTCTACTATATGTGGAATGCCTGGTGCGAGGAAGAGTGCAGGACAGTATTCAAGGAAATGCACCCACACTTTTGGGAAAAATGGTCTCTGATGACGGACAAGGGAATATTCGGAGCCGCTGAACGGTTCTATGCGGAACTGACGGACCGTTACAGGGAAAAGCTGGTGGAACGGGCCGTTAGCCTGTATGACGGCAAAGCCAGACGCAAGCACCCGGACGATTCCGAAATCAAGGTGTGCAGTGATTGCGGTTCAACAGAGATTGAAATCCAGGCATGGGTGGATGTAAACACGAATGAATACCACAGTGACGTGGACGATGACATCTGGTGTTCCCGGTGCGAGGACAATGTGGAGACCTGCTCCAAACAATCCTTTCTGGAAAAGATGCAGGAATGGTGGAAATCCAACAGCACCGATAACCTTGAATACCTGACCGGATTCAAGACATCCGATTTCCCTTCAGCCAATTCCGGACAGACATTCGCCGAGGCCGCCGACGAATGGTGGAACGACAAGAACTATGACGAGAAGAGGAACATATACCTGACAAACAATTAAAGACAACGGCTATGGCACGGAACATCATTGACCTGATCTGCAACTCATGCAGTTGCGGCAAGGAAGAGGCACAGGAATATTTGGACGACGAGATAAGGAACCTGCAGGAACTTCAGGCAGACAACGACCTGAGAGGCGAAGACTTCGAAATCGCGTGCAGCAACCTCGGACTCGACCAGGACTGGCAGATATATTTCATCAACCGTCTTGCAGGACTTTAATATCTACAACTATGACTTATTTTCAGAACATACAATCACTGGCGGACCTGAAAAAGGAATACCGCCGTCTGGCAATGCTTCACCACCCGGACAAGGGTGGTGATACTGCCCTCATGCAGCAGGTGAACACCGAATTCGGAAAGCTGTTCGAGGTCTGGAAAGACAAGCCCTGCGTTTCCACAGCCCCGACAGGCTACGAACACGACTTTCAGGGTGCCACCGCAAAGGAATACACCGAATACGTGTACAATGAATACCGCTGGAAAGGGCGCAACTACAACGGGCAGTCCGCGCCGGAAATCACGGAACTGGTCAGGGCATGGCTCAAGGAGACCTATCCGAGATACACCTTCTCGGTCCGCAGGGACGGATACAACTCAATCCTTATCCGACTGATGAAAGCAGACTTCGAGGCTTTCGCCAGAGAGTCCGGAAAGGTACAGGGAGACATCAACCACTACAACATCCAGGCATCGGACAGTCTGACCGACCGGGCCAAGGAGGTGATGACAAACGTCAGGGATTTTGTCATGTCGTACAACTTTGATGAAAGCGACCCCATGACCGACTATTTCCACACCAACTTCTACCTCACGCTCGGAATCGGCAGCTACAGACAGCCGTACCGGATGGAACTGCCGAAGATTACGGGAAAAGACACTCCTGAAGTGTTCAGGCATCCCGAAGGACCTGCACACAAGGCCATGCGTCAGGCACTGGGCAAGGCCCGGTTCGGCTTCATCGAGAGCCGGAGACATGTCGGGGAAATGATACTCGGAGAAGACTTTTACGGCTCACAGGGAGAACATTATTTCTGGCCCAAGGAGTATTCAAGCGCGAAGACGGCACAGAAACGCATCGGAAAACTGGAGGCAGCCGGAATGCGCTGCGAACTGACAGGCTGCAACGGCGGATACATACGCCTGCTCGGATATACTCCGGAGACGGAAAGCAGTCTGGAACGGGAAAGGCAGGAATATGCCACGGCATACCGGAAGTGGGTGTCAGAACACGGCATATCCCCAAATACGGGAACAGTACACCAGAACATTTCAAATCCAATCAGACAGATACAATTATGACAAACAGGGAAATCATCAGAGAACTGAAACGCTGCGGCTACAGCCGGGTGGACATTGATACGGACAGTAGAGCCGCAAAGACTTTCTACACCTACCGTGGCGGGCTTCATATCAACGGTACGGAAGATCTGTCATTCCATATCGTACCGCCACAGGAGAGTCCCGGACTGGGACGGTTTGCAATATGCGCCACCCGTAACGGGGAAAGCTCACAGCTGGGGACAGACCAAGCCCCGTTCTTTTTCCGGTGGCTGCTTGCCTTCCTCAAAGGTGAGAGAAAAGAGAAAGAGATAATAGATGAAATAATCTACAAAGCGGATTCACATGAAAACGGCACAATTTAGCCATAAACCTAATAACACAGATATAAGTTTGATGGCCCTGAATTTTTATTTTCCTCCCTGCAAAGGTAGTCCCGTGTCCAACGTACCCGGACAAGGTCAGGCCCCTATGGGGTTGGCTGAAAGAAAATCATCCTCGCCGGTGGCTGCGGTATTTTCTTTCGCCAAACCTTGCGGGTACGGTCACGGGACAGTCAGGCAGGTGAAAAATAAAAAATACCGGCTCCCGGAGCCGGACGTGTTTAACAGATAAAATACAATGAGTCATGAAAATCCTGAATGAAGAACATTTCCAGAATGTAAAGCGTTACGCCGAATCCATCGGTGACACATCACTCCAGAATTGTCTGGACAGACTGAAAAAATGGGAGGAGAATCCAGACCATCCAAGCGAAATCTCGCTCTATTATGATCATGCCCCGTACTCGTTCGGCTTCACGCAACGCTATCCAGACGGAAGCATCGGCATTGTAGGCGGTCTGCTCTATCACGGAATACCCGACCAATCCTTTGCCGTGACACTTGAACCGTTCCACGGATGGCAAATACATACCTAAAAAAATAGACAATCATAGTATTAACTTTATAAAATTCAAGATTATGGAAGCAATGGCAGTATTGGAAAAACAACAGCAGTTTGATTTTCAGAACAACGGAATCGAAGTAATGAACTTCGAGACTCTCCAGCGTACCTACAAGGAGAATGATATCTACGGCAAGCCTGTCCAGGGCATCTATCACTACCAGGTCCTGCAGCGTATGATGGACATTTGCGAGAAGTACAACCTCGATTACGAGGTGGAAGAAATCTTCGCGGCACAGAACAGGAACAAGACACAGCCGGGAGTAAGCATTCTCCCGCAGGTGGAACAGACACTTGGTGAAAAAGCAGTGGAAGCCCACATCCTCCGACGCATCTTCGCTACCATCCGGATCAAGGACTGGGAAACGGACGAGCTGACAACTACGCTGGTTGTCGCCTATCATCAGGACGGCATACAGGCTGCCATAGGCCCGTGCGTGAAAGTATGCCATAACCAGTGTATCCTCTCGCCGGAAAGGAGCATCTGCAATTACGGAAAGAACAAGGTGACAACGGAAGGGGTATTCGAGACGGTGGACGGATGGCTGGCAAACTTCGAGGTGAACATGAACGAAGACATCGCAAGGATTCAGCGACTGAAACGCAGAATCGTCTCACTGGAGGAAGTATATATGTATATCGGACTGCTGACAGCATTGCGTGTCTCCCATGACAGTTCGGACAGGAACCTGTCATCCTCCGTGGAAACCTACCCGCTTAACCAGAGCCAGATTTCCATCTTCACGGAAGAGGTGCTGAAACTGGTCCGCGAAAAGGGACAGGTTACCGCTTGGGACTTGTATAATGTAGCGACTGAGATATATAAGCCGGGCAGAACGGATTTCCCGGCACTGATTCCGCAGAACGGAGCAATGGCGGAACTCCTGCTTTCCCGTCTGCCCTCAGAGGTGGAAATACAGGATGCGGTTTTAGTTAACTGAGCTTTTGCAAATATAGTAATGTAAATAAACTGTGTCAATTATTTTTGGAGCTGTTTTGAGACCTTTAATGTCGCAAAACGGCTCTGCTAACTTATAAATATCGTCTAAGAACTCCAAATGAAAGAGATCGTTAGGATATGATCCTGAACCTGTCAAGAACAGGATAGCAAGGTTATTTCTATATTGATACATCGCTCTTTCAGCTATTTCTATAGTCTTTTCATCCAGTTTTGACAGCCTAATCCTCCCACATATTTGCGCTATGGCAATCGGATAAGACACACATACGGTAAGGAAGATCGGGAAAAACTGCTGCTTGACAATGCTTATCCATGCCTCAAAATCAATATTGCCTTCCTTATTCGGTTTCATTATTACTTTTAATGCGAAACACAATCCAAACGTGGCTTTGGACTGGACTCCTTTAGTAATGTAAATCTCATTCCGTCAAAATAAATACTAAAATAATTAGCATTATTATAAATGCCATATGCTATATTCCTTTGTAATAGAATGTGGCGCTATGACTTCATGTCTTTACTACTACTCATACATCATACAGGAGGCATTTTGTTATTTATTCAAAAACCAGAAAGAAGTAATTAATCAAACTATTTTTCATTATACAATGAATAGTTTTAATAATAGTAATAATATTATTTATTACTCAATATTTACAAATGATTTCTGATGTTTGAAAATAATAGATTTCAATTCATTAGACATATATCGTCATTATATTGTAGGAACGCTCCATATCTTGCTTTAGCTATTATGCAATGATTCTCGGCTGCTTGTAAAGGATCGCCTGTCAGTAAATATGCATCTCCAGGGCATACATCAATGCAAAAACGACAATAATCATGCTTGCCACATTCTTTCAGATCCGATATTTTTAAAGAACGCCAATTATCAAGCCGATCAATATTGTTCATTTTATCAAAATTGCACTCAAATTTTTCTCTCTTATTATTGCGTTTTAAGTCCTTTATATTTCCTCTTCTAAAACTGGCTATTACACAAGGAAATGCTATACACGGATAAACATCTCCATTAGGATTAACATATATCATATTAGTTGTATTATAGCATGGAGTGATATTTTTATCTTTAAAAATATTGCATGAACCTACTATTTTCCGTTTATAATAAATAGGGCTATCTGGTGATAATGCGAGTTCACATAATTGAGATTCTCCAAGTGAATATTTTGTTATTTTAGCATCATCCATTGATGGGTATATAGTACAGTTTATTAAAGAATGATTTGCCAATGTAACTCCTTTAATTAAAGTATCACGCCAGCAATGATAATTGGATAGAAGAAGAGTATTTTTATGACAGGTTTCTATACTATACTCTTTAAGGTGTGATAATGCACTAATGATTCTTTTATATGAACCTTTTACTTGGGTTATAGAATCATGTACCATATCATTATCCCCATATACGCTGAAACATACTGTAGATGGATGAATTTCTACTAAATTAGCTAACATGTTATCTGTAAGGGCAATTCCATTGGTATATATAACTAATTGTATATGTCGTTCTCTTATATATTTACTTAGAGGTATAAAATAGTCTTTCGTTAACACTTCACCTCCTGACAAAACCAATCTAAAAACCCCTAAATAATCTAACTCATCTACAAGTTTCAATGATTCATCAAATGTCAACTCGTCATTGACAGTATTTCTTGTTCCATCATGTGCATGCTGATTATAACAATGGATACACTTAGCATTACATTTATTGGTAATATCCCAGTGTGCATCAAAAATATAACCATTAGATTTTATTTCATCACAAAAGTCCTGAGGGATATTAATGTATTTGTTTATGTGACTTTCATTGCATTCCAAGTCTATGCTTGAACAATTCATCAGAATAATGCCATCATCAATAAGCAGTTGCAAAACCTGTGCGCTATCGTAAGTAAGGGAATTATTGTATTGAAGTTCATTCCAGCAAACAGATGCCTTATTATCTAGCAGATAATACCTCTGTGTATGTTGCTCAAATATCAATGTTTTCTCAATTGTTCCAAGATTATATGTTTTCCAAGAAATCCATGAAAGTATTTTGCAATTTTTTTCATTATTATTCATTACTGAAATAATTTTTACGCAATAGCGAATAGACATCTATATCAATATATTCTCCTTTGTCAAACTCATATTGATATAGCCTACCTTCGTACTGATAACCAATTCCTGTCAAAGACTTTTTCGCATTAACGTTTCTACTATCTGTATAAGCTTGTATTCTGTTTATCGAAGTACTCGTGAATATCATATTATAGAATTCTTTGGAAATGTATTTTGAGATACCTTTTTTGCGATATTCCGGCAATAAAATACAATATGAATTTGCTCTGTGATGCAACTCATTTATATTGAATAATCCAATTTCTCCCACATATTCCGATGTGGTAGCATCTGCAATTACCTTAATAATCATTTTGCCTTGTGCAACAGCAGAAGCATAAGCATTCAGCAACTCTTGCGATTTATCAATGCTACTAGCAGGTTCCATTCCGTAATACAGCATCGAATTGGCATCCGAATGCACTTTATGGAATTTTAGCAAATCTTGCTCAATGCAAATATCTCGAATTATGTAATTCATGATTGTTCGTTCAACGCCAAAATTTGACCAATGAACTCATCTGGGTCTGCCCATTCACCTTTCTCCACATCGTACGAACAGTACCATGGCTTATCATCTATTTTCATCGATATGGAATCAGGTCGGCAATCTTTGCAGATATGTCTGAATTCGCATTGTTTGCATTCCTTTACATTTTCCTTTGAGAAATTCACCAATTTCTTGTCAATAATCTCTGTCAAAGAATGGTCTCTTAAATTGCCATGGCAAATGCGACGTTCCATCACACAGGGATAAACATTCATATCACTACCTATGTATAGATAATTGGCAAAACAACTTTCCGAGTATGTACTTTTAAGAGTCGCCTCCAAATCGTTAAATGTAAACGTATCCAATGTTATTATCTTCTCAGATAATAATTGCTTATTATAATGTGATAAATTGCCTCGACCTGTCAATCGAATATAGTCTCGTCTATATGGAACTCCGAAATCAAGTTCTTTACCTATATCAATACCGGCAGCATATATACCAACATATCTAAATGGTATTTTTAAGTCTTTAAGATTTTGTAGCGTTGCTACACTTTTGTCATAAGAACCCTTAACTTGAGTAATTTTATCATGCTCCTCTCTAATAAAAGAGTGCAAAGACATTGCTATTTTACAATTAGGATAATTCTGTTTAATGCGTTCAAGGTGTTCCTTTTTTGTTAGAGTTCCATTAAAGAAAATCTCAAATTCATCAAAAGAAGTCGATGCATAATCCAGCATTTTAAAAAGCAAATCTTCTTTAATAAGGAATGGTTCTCCTCCGATTAACTGAACTGCTTTTATTCCAAATCTAGTTAATTCGTCAACAACATGAACAAAATCTTCATATGTAAGACTTTTCTTAATTCGTTGTTCACTCTCATTGTAGCAATGAGTACATTTCAGATTACACTGATTTGTTAGCTCTATCCATGCATAATCAATGTGCCTTGGGAAATTGAACAATTCATTTATATTAGGCCAGCGGGCTTTATTCTCAATTTTATCACATCTCTCAAGAACCTCAATTTCCAGTGCTGCAGAAATTATATCCTGATCCTCCTCTTCGATTTCCTGATTTACTAATTTTCTTAAATAACGAGATGTATCAATATCTATCCAATAATGCTTGTCATTATTGCAATCGTAGATGCACGACTTTCTTAGTCCATCTACGATATAAACTCCATTTTTTATTATGTAGCTCATAAATAAGCAATTAATGGGAGTGAGACAAGTATCCCACTCCCCGTAAAAATAAATCACTATTTAATTTTATTAAAACGAGTGATAGGAGAACCTGGTCCAGCAATGCACTCACCAGGACAACAACGATTTACCACATGTGTAGCTTTGGCTTTCTTACCATCACACAAAAGCTGAAACTTGTTATTCTCTTTCATGCTAATAAAATTTAAATAATTCCTACTCTGTTATAGCTTTTCGGATTCCGCATTAAATTACCAAGGAATAAATACACATTCCTTATTATCTATATGGGCAATATATTCTAATGTCTTGATAATTAATTGTATACTATTTTGGACATCTTTTATGTTACATATTTCATGTGGCATATGCATATTTCTAATTGGGATACATATATGTGTAGTAATAATACCATCTAATAATGTTTGTATTTCCGCATTTTCTGTTCCTTTATTTGTTTGATACCCAACCGTTCGTTGAAATGGGATAGAGTTTTCCATAGCAATATTTTCTATAATCTTATTGAGGTTAAAATTATTTGTTGGATTATAATTAATGCCAGGTCCTTTACCTAATTCAACCACTCCAAATTTGCTCTCAATTTGAACCGGTATATCTCCACAAATACCAGCATCTACTACTATCACTAAATCTGGCCGGATCTTATTAATAACCGCTTTACAACCTCTACAGCCTAGTTCTTCTTGAACTGTAGCAGAAATATACAATGATAAAGGTATGTCCTTTTTAATTAGAGTGTTAAAAGTTTGAAGTAGTACATAAACTCCCAATTTATTATCTAATCCTTTTGAAAATAAATGATTACCATCTGCCGAATAATATATTCCATCATTTAATGAGATATAATCTCCAATGTCAATATACTTTTCTGCATCTTGCTTTGTTTTAGCACCAATATCAATCCACAGATCATTATAAGTAATTTCGAACTCCTTTTTTTTAGATTGCACATGAATAGGAGTATAGGAAATGCATCCTGTAATCTTATTGTTTTTGTTAAGTATAGTTATACAGTTACCAGGCAAATATGTTGGGCTAACACCTCCTATAGGCCGAAATCTTATATATCCATTATCTTCAATTTTGACAACTTGAAATCCTACTTCATCACAATGAGCGATAATCAAAACTTTGTATTCATTGTTCGTTGTATTATGACATGCTATACAATTTCCTAAATTATCTGTAATAATCTTTGCAGATGGATATATATTGGCTTTTATAACATCTATAATTTCTTTCTCGTTTCCTGAAGGTGAATCTGTGTGTAAAATTTTCTCCAACAAAAATGTATTCATAATTTACAAAATTCTTTTATGTCTTTTTTTGTAGTATACCGTTTACCAATTTTCTCAGGATTTCCATTTGGGCTAGTGCAATTACAATATATTGAACAAAAATCTGGATGTAAAGAACTTAAAAGCCTTATTAGTTCATCATAGTTGCTTTTCCTGTTACAATCCAAATAAAATTGGATCAAAGTTTTCGGTTAAATTTGTTTTTATCTTATTTACAGCGTATTGCATTTCTTGGTGAACTTCTCGGCCAAAGGTCAAGGCACGAGAGCCTCCGCCGGCCTTTGATCGAGCCGGTGCGGAGGCACATCGTGCTTAACACCTTTGGCTCTCTCGAAAGCCGAGATTTCAGAACCCGAAAAAATCCTTCGATAAACAGATTTTCCTTAGCGGTCAGCTCTCTGCCGCATATCCCTTATTAGTTTACAAAGGCCAGAGGAGCAGATTATTTTAAGCGGACGTTAACGCCGCAACAACTATGTAGTATTCTCTCTGGGAAAATCCGTTTACCGGAAGGGTTTCTCTATGACACGATACTATTGACATATTCGGTCTGATGTTTCAGCACAAAGAATAGACGGTTTACCAGTTTGCGGGCGACCTTTACGATAGCTTTGCTCTTGGGCATCCGTTTGCATTGTTCCGTATAGAACAGGTTCATCGCAGGGTCTTGACGTACCGCCACCCATGCCGCTTCTATCAGGTTACAGCGCATAACGGCGTGTTTTCGTATGGTAATATCCCCCGTCCCATCTTTCTCTCCGCTGGAGTGGCACATCGGGATCATTCCGATATAGGCAGCCAGTTGTTCGGCATTGCGGAAGCGGGTTATGTCGCATATCTCGGAGAGGAACGCCATTCCCGTAGCCTGCCCGAACCCCGGAACGCTCATAATCAACCGCAGCGGTTCGCGGAATCGATCCGTCTTGGCCAATGTCCGTAAAGCCCGTGTCATCTCCAGTTTCTGACGGCGTAACTCTTCCAGATGCCGGATATGAATGTCGAGGGCCTGACGGCCGCTCGGGGTGAGCGTCTCTATCTCCTTCAACCAGGCGAAAAAGCGCTTCGACCAGTTGGAAAACGGAGTGAGAAACTCCTGCGGAATCTCGATGCCTAAATACCGAAGTTGAGACTTGAGCCGATTCTTCTGACGGGTCGTGTCTTTGGTTATCGAGTTCTTCAATCTTATCAAGGAACGCATCTCCAACGATACGCTGTCCGGCGTATAAATGCCTTTCAGCTCGTTGGCTCTTAAACTCCGCGCCAGCTTACCGCTGTCCACGGTGTCGGTCTTACGCAGCTTTTCGCTGCTCTTGGTCGGCACGTCGGCCGGATTGACCACGATGTTGTCGATCCCTAAGGCCGTCAGACGCTCGTGTATCCAAAATCCGCAGAAGCCCGCTTCGTACACCGAGTGATACTCGGCGCCCGGATAACTCCGAGTTAAAAATCCGTACAACGCTTCTGGGCTCGGATGCTGGCTAAACTTCTTCAATACGGAGGTTTCGGACAAGACCGTAACCGACCAACTCTTCAAATGGACGTCGATTCCTACATAAATCTTTTGTCCTCTGAAACTAATTTTGTTTCTTTGCTCTCTCATGGCTATCGTCGTTTTAGTTAGTAAAGGTTTTGCAGCTTTAATCTAACCAAAATCTCGATAGCTTTTTCATTTATCCGCTATCATCGCGGCTTACCCTGATTGTAAACATAGGGATTATTTTATTTAAATCAACATATTCATTTTCTTTAACAACAATATTCGCACTAAAACTTTTGTTAAAAATATCTATATATGCCATTTGAGGACACAAGAATATTTTTTCTTCTTTGTAGTTGATACACTGTTTTCGATGATAACATTGATTGAAACAATCATTAATTTCTTCAGTTAATCGAATGTTTTGAAAATACCAATCACGGCAAGTTTGATAAATATCTATTTTTACACCTTTAGATTTGATTTGATGTAAAATATTATTTATATCTATTAAGCCATAATCTGTTACTAATATCTCAATATCGTTATATTGGCAAACCTTATAAAATGCATCTGACATCTTATGTAAGTTTATTCCATTTGTAACAAGAATAATTCGTGTCTTAGGAAATATATTTCGTATTATATTTAAACAATCTGTTAAATCAGGATGCAACAAAGGTTCTCCTCCTAATAGCCTCAACCATCTAAGGGCGTCTCCATTATTGGTACGAGTTCTTAACAGATTCATTTCTATCTCAATCTGTTCTTTTGAAATAAAAGTTAATTTGTCTAGTAGTGAAGAATAATGCGAACATCCTGCACATTTTAGGTTGCATGAGTGAACCAAATGATATTCCAATCCAAAGTTATTATTCATAAAATACTTCTCTAGGATATTCAGTGTTATATTTATTGTCTATTCGTTTTGTTAGGTTTGCAATCATCCTATCACGCTGATTTGATAAAAAATCTATTGCCACATCAGAGACTTGTAGTTCCTTGGCATATTTAATACCTAGATTACAGCATTGCTCACATTGTTCTACCGCATCACCTTCTGATGCCCAGCTCAATGAACTACGGCGAATACGATACGAATATAATGTTTTGTGTAAAACAACCATTCTTCTGCTCGACAATGCCAGTTTTGTAGTAAAATACATGTCTTCATATATCAGATTTTCAGGAAAACGAATGTTATTCAATATCAATATATCTCTTGATATTAAGAATTTCCATACCATTGCTCCAGACGTATATGCAGTTTTTAACTTATCAATATCAGACTCTATAATATCTTGTGATAATGTTAATTGCTTAGAATGAAACCGTATACCAAGCTTTGTGTCTTCTTGATAAAAAAAACGTACTAAATCGGCATTCTTTTCCTTGGCATAATCATATGCCATTTGGCACAATTCAATATTAATGTAATCATCTGAATCCACAAATAGGATATATTCTCCTTTTGCTTTATCTATTGCTACATTTCGTGAAGCGGATAGGCCTTTATTCTGTTGATGTATAACGGAAAACCTATTGTCAATATGTTTATATTCTTCACATATGGATTGAGAACCATCAGTAGACCCATCATTGACTAATATGATTTCAATTTTATCCAATGTTTGTCTACGAATAGTTTCTAGACATTTTTTTAAATACTTTTTGGTATTATAAACGGGAACGATTATTGTTATTAGAGGTGTTTTATTCAGAGAGTTCATGATTTTTGGGTTTCTGCTTAATTATTATTCTGAAGCTTAACGAACGTCCACGATAATTGGGGGGATCACTATCTCTAAAAGCAGATCTACAACATTCAGCTCTACTTCTCCAACCACCTCCTCTAATCACTTTTTTGCAACCTTCCAATGGACCACATGGATCACATAAGGGTGAATCTGTGTAATAGGTTTCAGAATACCAATCTAGACACCATTCCCACATATTACCATGCATATCATATAACCCATTTTGATTGGGAGGGAATGTGTATACAGGGGTAGCAGTTTTTCGCCATATCCCTAACTCATATTGACCATAAGGGAATTCTCCATTACAGTTAGCCTGTCTACCATCAAGTGAATCACCAAAAGAAAAAGGTAAATAACTACCGGCTCTGCATGCGTATTCCCATTCTGCTTCTGTAGGCAAAGATGCTTCTAAATTGTAGGGGCTCAATAACTCAGATAATCGGTTGCAGAATTCCACTGCTTCGTACCATGTAATCAAGTAGATTGGATAGTCGTCGCCAACACCATTAAAAACGTCAAAATTACTTTCAGACAGCATGTCTTCCATTTGCTTTCCTCTTAAAACAGACCATTGCTTTTGAGTCACTAATGTTTCTAGCATCCAATAATCACTCAACAACTTCACTTTGTGTTGAGGCAATGTGTCTTTTCTGAAATCAGATGCACCCATTACAAATTCTCCGCAAGTGATTTTCTTAAATTTAAAAGAAACATGCTGAAAATCAAAAGATAGGGCGTAGCTTTCGTTTCTGAAATTATCTATCATACTTGTTATTTTTTAGCTTAGAATTCATATACGTATTCCGAAATTACACCATTTGGGAACCGATGTGATTCTTTCTCTTTAAATGTAATGACCGTTGTGACTGTTTTTAGTTCTTTAAGAAATGATTCATCATCCCAAAATGTTCCCAACAAATTATATAATTCATCAGGATACTCATAATTGTATTCAATTAAATTTGGAATAGAATTATAATTTGTAGACCTATAAAAAGAGTCTACATCCTCTTGTGTTCTATCTTCTAAACTATATAATTGATTTATGATCTTTCTTAGTAATTCAAGGTCTTTGACATCCATAAATGTATATTTATTTAGATACAATATAATTTCCAATCACTAAAACGTCCATGCCTGTTTTATAGAAACATGATATTGCATCATCAGGAGTACATACAATAGGTTCTCCTCTGACATTGAATGAAGTATTGAGTATAACACTTTCTCCTGTCAATTGCTTGTACTCTTGCAAGATGTTGTATAAGAATGGGTTTCTATCAAAATCTACAGTTTGAATTCGTGCTGAATAATCAACATGGGTAACTGCTGGGATTTTCGAGCGTTTTTGTTGTAATTGCCCTATGATATCATCACTTTGGGTACATATATTATTGATTTTTATGTCGTCATTAATAGAAGTAACCAACAACATATATGGACTATGCGCAACTCCTTTAAAATATTTTAAAGAATCTTCAGTCAACACTGCAGGAGCAAAGGGGCGAAATGACTCTCTGAATTTAATTTTAAGATTCACTCTCTTTTGCATATTATCATCAAATGCATTGGCAATGATACTTCTATGTCCCAAAGCACGAGGGCCAAATTCTAATCTTCCATGAAAAAGTCCAATGACTTTATTATCCTTAATTCTCGATGCTATTTCTTTATATAGAACGGCATCTTCATAATATTTAAAGTTTGCATTATGTTTCAATAGACTAGTATAAATCTCGTCATTTGAAAATTCTGGACCCAGAAAACTTCCCTTTTGGCTATCAAATAATGATGGGATACGAATGCTTTTTGTTAACTCATAGTATGCATATAATGCAGCGCCAATACTTCCTCCCGAGTCATTTGCGGCAGGTTGAATCCATACATTTTCAAAAATTCCTTCCTTCAAAATTAAACCATTTGAAACACAATTTAATGCGCATCCTCCGGCTAAAACCAGATTTTTACAGTTAGTAATGTCTCTTAGATATCTTGCCTGCTTTAATATTATCAAGTTTGTGACTTCCTGAATAGAAGCTGCAATATCCATATATGCAATATCTATTTTACTTTCGGGAGTCCGCGGAGCAATACCAAACAATTTTGCGAATTCATCGCTGTACATTTGTTGATATTCTCTATATTTAAAATATGACGGGTTAAGTTTAAAAGAACCATCATCCTTCAAATCTACTATGTTTTCTAAGATTTGCTTAACCCATTTAGGGGATCCATAAGGGGCTAAACCCATTAATTTATATTCTCCAAAGTTGACTTTAAAACCACAAAAAGCAGTAAAGGTACTATATAATAGTCCAAGAGAATCTGGATATAATAATTCTTTTAGAACAGTTAATTTTGTTTGTTCCCCAACACCCAAGGTGGTCGTCGCCCACTCTCCAACGCCATCATTTATCAAGAAAGCCGCTTTTTCAAAAGGTGAAGGGTAAAATGCAGATGCAGCATGAGATATATGATGTTTACAAACGTAGATTTTATAATCATCATTCACCTTCAAATTATGAAGAAACTCTCTAATTGTTTTACAAATAGTCAATCTTTCTCCAAAAACTTTATAAGTCTCTTTTTTTAGAATTACGTCTGATTGCTCATTCCCTTTCAAATTATGAAGGAAACGATCCAAAGTCAAAATCGGATTGTCATAGAATGCTACAGCATCAAGTTTACCATTCATTTTGCTCAAACAATATTTAATTGAATTTGCAGGGAATGAAGAGTCTCCTTTAATTCTGGTAAATCGTTCCTCTTGTGCTGCTGCAATAATTTCACTATTTACACACAGTGCAGCAGCACTATCATGATATAGTGCTGAAATTCCTAAAATATTCATCGTTTGTAAGCAATTTAAAAACCTCTTTTGCAATCATATAATTCCCGATTTCTGAGCAATGGCAATGGTCATAGAATATATCATTTTTATATTTAAAGATGTCTTCAAAAGAATAAATATCCTTTTTGTCAACTATCAATCTTTGTGCTATTTTTATATTCTCCTTTATTATGTTCAAGGCTTCTTGGCTATGTTGTAAACGGATATATTTGTCCAAAATCTGATCCAGCAGATAATCGTCTGAGAATACAGTTGGCTGTAATATACCATAAAAAGAGGCATTCTCATTAACTGATATGGCTCTCATTCTTGTCATATTGTTATACCATATGAGACCGCCACTATTGTATGATTCTAATCCATAGCCTATTCTAGTTGGGCTACACATATCGCTGTTTGTGTGTTTTTCTTTTACTGTATCAATGTTTTTTTCGATTATTGGTATTATATTTTTTGATATATGTAAAGGAATGTATGGATGAATAAAATCATTTGTCCCTCTATAAAAATCATTAATACCTGAATATGAAATTACAATATGTGGCTTCAGTATATTTATATCTCTAATGATCTTTAATAACTCTTGAGATGAATTATATCCCACAATTCCGCCATTGTAAATGATATGTGATATTTTTCGTTCATTGAGTATCTCTGAAAGGAATGAGGGCCAAGATCTCTGATTAGAAAATGTATCATCAGTAGTGGAGCCTCCTGTTATCATTATTTTGAGAAATTCTTTTGACTCATCACAATGTTTATGTATAACGTATCCTTCCAAATCTCCACTTCTTGAATAACCAAGAAGTGGGTCAATGATATCGGCTTTTTTTGCAGTGTCGAAATCCCATATAAACGTAGTCATCTTACAGACTCTATCTATATTATAACAGACTTGATTATTATTGTTGCTTGCCAATATTATACAGGTATGATTTTTATAGTAAAGCAAGTCATATATAGATAAAACTTCAACACTTGTCGGTAAGGAAGTCTTGTATGGAGTACCTTCATTAATAAATCCAATAATACATGACTCTAAGCCTAATACCCGAAAATAATTATATATTGACAAAAAATTATTTATAGTGCCATATATAATAATTTCCTTATAGTTGTATTTATTTACAATTTCATCAATGAACGAAAATACCACATTCATGTCACATAAAAATTATATCATCATAATTTGTTATTGCCTTTTCTGTATTGACGATTATAGTTCGTCCCTTCCATAGTGGATTGTTGTCAATGAAGGTGTGAATGAAATTCATGAAATATGAATGATCTACAGGTTTCAAGTCATCCATGTGGTGCTTATCATGTAAAAGGTTGTTCAGTTTAAGAATCACGTTATCATAGTCTTCTATTATTCCTGCAAATTTCTCAAGTGTATGAATGTCTGCAGAATTAAAAAATACATATGTAATTATGACCCTCAAATCAGGAGTCTGCGAAGCAAATTTTATTGTTTCCAAAACATTCTCCCAACATAATTCCGTTTTTCTTACATGGGAAACATTGGCTGCCTCATCTGCAGTTAGTCCTTTCAGTGAAATTCCCAAGACATCAACTAACCTTTCATTAATCAATTCCCTTATTACTTGAGGTTTGGATCCGTTGCTGTCTAAAAATGTATATCCACCCAACTCTTTTACAATCCTTAAATCCTCCTTTAAAAAAGGATTTATCGTTTGTTCACCACCAGAAAACTTGAAATGTTTTGAACGGGGCATTAAACTAATCAAATTTGCAATGAACTCATCCGTAGAGTATTCTTTATATAAGTCTTTTTTATGAAAACTATTATTGCAGAAACCACAATGGAAATTACATCCTCTATATATAATTCCATGTGAGGACTCGCAGGATTCTATTAATCCATTTCCCCAATCACCACACATAGGTGAGTAATAATTAGGAATAATATTATACTGTCGTTTCATAAAGGTTATAATAAATTATTTGAAAGAATTTCGCTTGCGGCGTTTAAATTATTTATAACCGACAGGGGAATTTCAACACCATTTTTAATGCACTCTTCATATTTTAATAATGTAAGATATGCAGACATCTTTAACTGCACTTTAAATGCCTTACATGTTGTAGTTAGGGTTGCTGATTTTTTAGAATCTCCACGGTATTTGATATTCATCGAAGGACAAGTAGGGCATATTGCTAATGCAGGACATTCTTTACACTCAGGATCTACAGCATATTCACGCATCAAGTGCTCCTGGCTATTAATTTCCATGGATTTTTTTAAACCATGAACAAGTGGCATCAAGGTTTCGCACGAATATTGTTTCCCATCAACATCATACACGGCTCCACCTTGATTTCCTAGGCAATTGAAATTCGGGTCATTTATAGCCTCTTTCCCAAATTGGCTAATATCTTTAATGAACACAGAAGGAATCTCCAATTCTGGATGCTCAATTAAGTAATGTGCCAACTTCTTCAATTGCTCTTCAAGTATAGTAGCGACATTTACATTCCACTTTGTTCCTAATCCTATTTTTATGTCAAATGGAAAATGTAAAACTTCATTGAAATATACAAAAGAATCATATAGATATTCAACAGAATCAGGGAATAAGGTTCCATGAGCTCCATATTGTGGCCAATATTTCATAAAAAAATCTTTGATGTCCTTGTTAATCCCTCTATTGATTTTATTAACTTCTTTTATACCATCGATACTTGGACCACATGATAGTAAAGAATGGTGCTCTGATAGCCATTGTTTTTTATCCTCTGACATCAACGTTCCGTTAGTTCTAATCGAAACATTTATATGTTCACTCGAATATTCTGACCATATCCATTCACATAATTCTTTTATAAGCCCGAAATTCATAAATGGTTCACCACCCATCAACCGTAACTCCATTTTACGATTGAGGCTGCGTGCTTTTAACATCTCTCTTTGAACAATCTCCTTTGCTGTTGTAAACGACATGTTTGCGGATTCTTTGTATGATTGCAAACAATATTTACAGTTGAGATTACAATTTTTTGTTATGTAAACAACTACAAAATAATCTTTTTTATCAGTCATAGTTTTCAAATTAAAAAAAATGGAGAGCAAGTCTAGTTAAACTATCCACTTGCTCTCCAAGCGGTGTTTTACATCAAAACTTACTGAGAATAGCTACAGCAAGAAACGATAGCATCCTTACCGCTCTTTACAGTGCTGTTAACTACTGTAAATGAAGGCTTCTGATACTTTTTCATATTGCTTCATTTTTATTTTATACCTAAAATAACAAACATTGACAATTTGATATTAAAAGTATAAAAGGGTTATACAATACCTCTTCAGAATGCATTATAAATGGTCAATCATTCTTACGAGGCGATAATTTTAAAAATTCTGATAAAAGATAATTTTGATAACTATTGTTCGCACGTTCTATGCAATCGTAATAATCATTGGGACACAAGCTGAATGTCGTACATGATGGTAAAAAATGACATGTCTTACATTTCTCTTTTATAGGCGTAATTTCAATCCACCGATTCTTTTCATTATCATCAGTAACCCCATTTGTTATATCTCCCCAAAATTGTGTGTTGGGCGTAATAGTTTCACATGAAGTTAATCTCCCCATTGGGTCAATTACAACAGCATTGGGATTATTAGCTGCACAAAAACTTGGCTGGTATCCTATTGGTTGCCATTTAGTCTCATCGTAAAGACCATTTTTAAATAACAGAGAATCTATAAACTCTTTAAATTCAACTAATTTTTTAACCTGAGCTAAATTATTATTTGCAGCAATAGTTGTAAGTTTCTCAAAAATACATCTAGAGTATACCTTGACCAATTTATTGTCCTTATATCTTTTAATAAGCATTTCTGCAACCTTAAAAATGTCATTTAAATTATTTTCGTCAAAGGTCAAACGAATACTGGTTTCGACTCCAATGGCAATTAACTTATCAACATTTTCAAGAGTTACTGTATAGGCATCTGGGATAGAAGGATAGTTCTTGCGTCGATTGTGCTCTTCTTTAAGTCCATCAAATGATAGACGTACCTTTTTGAAATTCCATTTTTTTAATGAGTTATATATATGAGGAAGACCTATTAAGGTACCATTGCTAGAAATCGTAGAATAGAATGGTTGCCCCATTTTTTGCAAATTAGAACATATAATATCAATGGCTTTATAATTTACAAGAGGTTCTCCTCCAAACCACCGTAACTCAACCATTTCAGTATTTAATGAATTGTTATATATGTATGTGGCAACTTGTTCGGCAGTTCTTGATGACATTGTTTTTATATCAACACCATCTTCAAAGCAATAGAAGCAACGAGCGTTACATCCCGTTGTTGTTAGAATATTATATCGGTTAATTGCATGTGTGGAATATTCTATCTGTCTTAATAAATGATGTATTTCCCAATATTTAACTTGCTCATCAAGATCAATATTTACAATAATATTACATGAATATAAAATCTGAACCTCATCAGACCTCAAATCTTCTATTTGGCGATGTCTAATATCCCAAGATAGCAAAACTAATGATTTAGAAAAGGTGTTATAAACTAATGTTTCTGAACTTTCAATCCGAATAACATTAAAATCAGACCACTTATATTTTTTAGCATCAGAATTTGAATAAGATTCAATAATAAAATTATTCAAATAATCATCTTTAGACAATATTGAGACCATTTGTATCCATTTATTGAATTACCACTCCTGCGTTAATCATATCTTTTATACATTCGTTAATATCAGTTTCCAATTCTTTTTTATCTACATCAAACTCATCAAATAGTTTGTCTATAATCTCAGAAATATTTTTCCCTTCTTTAATGAACGAATAAATTTTATAGCTAGTTTCATTCATAATATATACACAACTTCCATTGTCAGGAGTGTATAAGAAATAACGTTCACCAATTTGTCTTTCTGTTAAATTTTCTTTTATTGTCATGACTTTTTTATTTTAGTTAAATTAATACGCTCTTACAATATACCTCTCACTTATGTAGGCATCTTGATTTTTATATTTTATACGAGCAAATCCATTTGAAAAATCATAGACATCAACAATCTCATTACGTTGAATAGTTCCAATGATTCGAGATGAAGAATAAGGGGCTTTTCGTACATTCAAAAAAGTATTTGCGGTGCATTTGTATCGAGTCGTTGTTGGGATATTAGTTGTTGTGTTTACAACATGAGGCTTTTTAGAGCTAAACGACCAATCATTAACATTATAAAATAATACTCCAAGTGATATGGCGATTGCTATTAATAGTACATACGCATTATAAAAAACTAATCCGAGAATAAAAATCGGTATTCTTAATACATACATCATTATACCTGTTATTAGCAAACCACCATAGTACATAACAAGACCTCCTATAATAGAATAACCAATAAAAGACCAAAAACCTTCATCAATCCAAACTACAATGGCTCCTATTATAGCGATGGCGCAGGCTAGAAAAAAACCTCCAATAGCGATATTGTTAGATAGTGCTTCCGTATTATCTCTTAACCATTCACCTATATCTTCTATAAAGCTATTGAATCTGCTCCATAAATTGGGTCCTCCATATGATGAACTAGAAGGGGTATATGTTGAGGTAAAACTAGATAGCGGTTGAGGCCTATAGTTATTATTTTTTAATCGCCCATATTGATCAAATTCTGCCATATTATTCTTTATTTGAATATGGTACGATAATACTTGTTGTCACTTGAAGCGGATATGAAAATATTTCTGCCATCTCTCCACCAACTTTGGTATTATTCGTATTACACACAAGTGTATATTGTGTTAAATGAGGTAATAATCTTTGGGTGTAATCTTTATTGTCCCTATTCAGTATATCAATAGCTAGTTTGACCGCAATCGTTGTAACAAAATTTATATCTACAGAGATTCCTGGTTCAAATGATACTTTTTCGAGTTCTGCTTCTGTTGTATAAAATCTTCTATTTTGATTTACACGTGCAGACATATGACCTGCAACTTCCATAAAATCTTTATACGTCGGCATTCCTGTTGGTAAACAATAAAAAATCTCACCTGCAAAAGCTCTTTCCCAACACCCAATGGACATAAACGGCATTCCTACTTGTTGGGCTATTCCATTTGCATATAAATCTCCTTCTCGATTATCTGCTCCGCCGACTACAATTGTGTTAGAATCACAAAAGCACATTAAATCATTCAATGGAACTTCTTGGATTCTCATATTATATGTAATAACCTTTGCATACGGATTAATTTGTAGAATTCTATCTCGCATAGCATCTGTTTTATACCTACCAACATCAAAGATGCCACATTGATGGCGACAGATATTATGGTATCCCAATGTGTCACTATCTATTAACATAAATCTACCAACACCCGCACGTGCTAATTCTAAAGCAAATAAGCTACCCACTGAACCGCATCCAATAAAAACAGCACCTTTTGTTAGCATTATATCAGACTCAAGTATTCCAGTGTTCCTAGAAAACACATCAAGTTTTAATGTATATGTTTCTTGTATTAGTGTAGACTTTGTTATATTTATGATATAATCCTGAACTTTTATATGGTTGAAGAGCAAATTACCTCCATCCCAGTATCCAAGCAATAAATTAGCAAATATATTTTTACCAGGACCAAATATAAATTCAAGCCATTCTATTATAGAATTTAATAAAGGATTAAACTCCAAAATCTTTCTCAATTTAGGAATTAATGCATTTTTAACTGAGTCTGAATGTTCATCATTGTTAATGCAAATGTATTCGTCATTTTTTAAGACTTCTCCATTTCTTAACAGTTCACTCAATCGCTTCAATCGATTTTCACCAGTATCTTCTTTGTCTAATATCTGATTTTCATTTAATATAAACTTCAAAGGATTGATAGGTAAGACATACCCAAGTAATGAAATTCTTTTATCATCTTTAATTTTATTAGGCGAATCAATTGGAATAACATTAAATAGATTAGTTTCTGGGACATAATACCCATACAATGGGCCAATATATTTCTCATCATAAATATTTGATGGGAAAATAATTTTACCCGATTGTTTAGTTTCCAGTTTCAAGTTGGCAGATTCTATAATGGGCGAATTCATATTTGTCAAGTATTACAGTTTGTAAAGTAATTCCATTTTCCTTAAATCTATATCGGAAATCTCGTTAGAATTTTTTGGTGCACATTCGAAATGCCATGTAGGAAAATCTAAATAAAAATCATTTGTGTCTGACCCAGACTTGATTGTTTCAATGGTATTATATAATTGCTTAAAAGTTTTTTCAAGAATTGTCGATAACTTCTTGCAATCATAATCCGTAAATAGATTTTTAATTCTATAGCATTTCCCAAACTTCCGATCTACGACAATGATATTGAAAATCTCGCTCGCTGTTCCATTTTCATAATGGATATGTATATTAGATTGTACTAATGATACCTCTTTTACATATTGGATTATTACTGGGTTATTTTGAATTTCACTTAATATAGATTCTTTGACGATATTTATAATTTCATCTGCATTCATGGTTGGTTCTGATTCATACCTTATAAATGAGTTTCTTAATTATTTTGCAAATATCATCAAATGCATCTATAATAGTATAATTTGGAGCTTCCATTTCAGGAGATTGACACATAGAATCCTCAACGAGATCATTTCCCTTATTATCATTTGAAGATGTAGTAATAGTGCTAGTCAAATCACGTGGTCGTTCTCCTAGAATCGGGAGATTTGATGCATCTTCATAGTGTAATCTTAGGAAGTCAGCTGGGATAATACCATCATCGACACTCCAATCAATAGAAGTGTATCCACAATTAGAATCAACATGGTACATAGTTAATCTTAATTTTGGATCGCAATTTACAAGGGCAGATATTGCTCCATACTTACCATTATTTCTAGCAAATAGGATATTTGTACCATCGTCTGTTGTGGAAAATGAATCCATACTTCCAGGATGTCGATGCCACAAACCTAAAACATGTAGGTTTCCTACATATTGCTTTGCAATAACATTTGATAAATAGTTTATAAAATCTGCATCATATTCAAAATATGCTCTCTGATTTACTGTTTTAATTCCAGGTGGTATAGTTTCCACAACTATACAAACTCCATTATCAAGCAAGTATCCAATAAATATACCTCCAGTTTCAACAGGATTTTTATCTATTGTCTCTGTTACAATTGCATTGAATGCTCTTTTAGTAAAAATAACATGAGAAATCATAGTACTATTATATTCCAACGGGGCTATTAAACAATTCTTTAGATAAGTCTCCTGTCATTACCAATTCAAGAGCCATCAACCACTTATTTGCCCAAGTCAAAGTTTGCACAGCCGTAGTTTCATATTGAGTACCATAACTCATATCTTCTTTACGGGTTGTACATAAGTATGTACCATCTTTAGGGCAATATAAAAGATGATGTGGCCTCCACCCCAATGCGTTAATTACAGTATCTATACTTGGATTTAAAAGAACAACACGTACAGAACCTCCCATTACAGGAGCGGGGTGGTCATTGTTGTAAATTGCAGCAACTTCCCATGCCCAACCATTAGGTAAAACATTTGGGCGTAAAGTCCCTCTCCAATAATATCGTCCATCATCCATTTTATATAATTTAAATTGAGGAAAGAAATGATTCATTCCTTCAATTTCATCTCTTAGCCTTTGAGGCTCCCTATCGTACCATTGATAACTTGCTAATTTGCCAGGTTGAGTTACTAATTTCTTCTGTTCACCATTCTGTCCCATAACATCTCCTGAAGAAGCTATTTCTACAGGCTTTCCTTCTTTAAGATCTTTAGCAAGACTGGCACGGATTTTTGCGGCTGCATCATCTTCGGATGCTAATTTGCCAGGTTGAGTTACTAATTTCTTCTGTTCACCATTCTGTCCCATA
>OLOA01000805.1_pt1 | contig 33513 bp, 29 predicted proteins | sample 1672201 | NCBI WGS metagenome assembly OLOA01 (sample SAMEA3136658, study PRJEB25190) | human gut metagenome
TGGGTAAGCGGACAAATTCTCACCGTCTCCGGTGGTGGGGTACAGGAACTCAATTAATACACTAACGAACCGGTAAACAGCCGTATGTGTTGTTTACCGGGATAGCGTGTGCAACTCGTCAACGTCTCAGCTAAACAACTGGCAGCCAAATCACGGCTATTGGTTAACCAATATCTGGATAAAAAGCTTACGAATTGAGTGTGCCTTCGCACTATTCAACAGCAATGATAGGCGCTCACCTGACAACGCGGTAAACTAGTTATTCACGCTAACTATAATGGTTTAATGATGGATAACATGCAGACTGAAGCACAACCGACACGGACCCGGATCCTCAATGCTGCCAGAGAGATTTTTTCAGAAAATGGATTTCACAGTGCCTCGATGAAAGCCATCTGTAAATCCTGCGCCATTAGTCCCGGGACGCTCTATCACCATTTCATCTCCAAAGAAGCCTTGATTCAGGCGATTATCTTACAGGACCAGGAGAGGGCGCTGGCCCGTTTCCGGGAACCGATTGAAGGGATTCATTTCGTTGACTATATGGTCGAGTCTATTGTCTCTCTCACCCATGAGGCCTTTGGGCAACGGGCGCTGGTGGTCGAAATTATGGCGGAAGGGATGCGTAACCCACAGGTCGCCGCCATGCTTAAAAATAAGCATATGACGATCACGGAATTTGTTGCCCAGCGGATGCGTGATGCCCAGCAAAAAGGCGAGATAAGCCCAGACATCAACACGGCAATGACTTCACGTTTACTGCTGGATCTGACCTACGGTGTACTGGCCGATATCGAAGCGGAAGACCTGGCGCGTGAAGCGTCGTTTGCTCAGGGTTTACGCGCGATTATTGGCGGTATCTTATCTTCCGGCACTTTCCCGGTCGGGGATATTTATATGTACAATCCGCACGCGGAAAAAATGCAGCGCTTTACAGAATCCGGCTGCGTAGCCTGTACTTCTGCCGAAGAAGTTGCCGAGCTTTGTGATACGGTGTTCCTTTGCGTAAAGCCACAGATTTTCCCGGAGGTGCTGCGCGTTATTGCGCCGACCGTTGCGAAGAAGAATGCAGACGACGTTGTCATCGTTTCAATCGCTGCGGGCGTAACGTTTAAGAATTTACAGGACGCACTCGGCGCAGACCGCCGCTACGTGCGTGCCATGCCGAACACACCGCTGCTGCTCGGTGAGGGCGCTACGGCGCTGTGCCGGACAAGCAACGTATCGGAAGAGGATTTTGCGCGCGTGCGTTCCGCTTTCTCCTGCTGCGGTGTCACGCAGGAGATTGACGAAGCGCAGATGAATGCGGTGATTGCGGTCAGCGGTAGCTCGCCTGCGTATTTGTATCTGCTTGCAAAGCTCACTTGTGATTATGCAGCGCAGCAGGGCATTGACCCGAAGACCGCGCTTACACTGTTCTGCCAGACTATGAAAGGCAGCGCCGATATGCTTTTAAACAGCGGCAAAGACCCACAGGCGCTTATGGATATGGTCACGTCAAAGGGCGGCACAACATTTGCTTTGCTGAATGTCTTGAAAGAACAAGGCTTTAATGAGGCGATGATCAGCTCGTTTGAAGCCTGCACGCACCGCGCCGAAGAACTTTCCATGTGAGTGTGCAAGGCATAACACGGCGACGCTTCACATATAGATTGACCATCTTTTACAGGTGGTGAACGAAAATGGAAGCAAAGCCGAAATATGCAAAACCACGTAGCTTATCTGTTTTAATGGCTTTGCGCATTTTGTTCCTGCTTGGCTTTTTGTTCGGTTGCTTATTTGCACGGACATCGCAAATAGCTATGGCGCCGGTTTCCGGCTCTGTGTGGCTTAGGGGGCCGTTTGAAACGGGGACGGACTTTCCGTTTGTATTTTCCGCATTTTTATTTGATTCGCTTTTTTACGCATTGCCGATTTTTTTATTTGGCATGACGTTTTTAGGTGTGCTTGTGATTCCCGCTGCGATAATCCTGAAGGGCTTCACGCTTGGCACGTCGCTTACGGCACTGATTCGGCTTGAGGGTATCGGATCGTATTTTCGGCGGTGCTTTGATTATCTGCCGATGACAATGCTGTGCATCACGGTGCTTTTGCTGCTTGCGGCGGAATCGCTTTGCACGGCAAGGCGCAGCTGCCGGGTGTTTTTCGGAAACGGAGAACCGCTTTCCGTAAAAAACTGCACCGTGCGGTTTTTGCTTGCGTTTGCGGCGCTGGTTTTCATTTCGATTTTATACGGTGCATTGCACTTTTTGATTTTGCAAATTTAGATTTTAAAGCAAAGGAGGCCGAAATGAATGAACATGGATGAATACTTCGTGCTGTTTCGCGAGTATATGCTCGTGCAGAAACCGAGTTCCGTAAATACGCGGGATTCTTATCTGCGCGATGTTTCGGCTTTCCTGCGCTACTTGGAGGGTGAAAATATAACATCTCCACTCGAAGTGGAAACGGAGACGGTGGAAGCGTATGTGCAGCATTTGCACAGCTTAAACCGCACAAATTCCACGATCTCCCGCAATATTGCCTCTGTGCGTTGCTTTTATAAGTTTCTCATCCTGCGCGGGGATATGCAGGTGAACCCGGCGAAATCCGTAAAGCTTGAAAAAGAGCCGAAAAAGCTGCCGCAGACGCTGACAAGCGAGGAGATAGACCTGTTGCTTTCCCAGCCGAATGTCACGGAAGCTAAGGGCTGCCGCGATAAAGCGATGCTGGAGCTTCTTTATGCCACCGGTATTCGCGTCAGTGAGCTTATCAACCTCAACGTGCAGGATATCAACCTGCGCACGGGAAAGCTGTTCTGCCGCGGCACCAAGGGCGTGCGCACCATTCCGATTTATGCGAAAGCGGTCGTTGCTGTATCCGATTATCTTTACCGCATGCGCGATTTGATCGTGGACCCGGACAACAGCGGAGACGCGCTGTTTGTCAATCTGAACGGCTCGCGTTTGACGCGCCAGGGTTTCTGGAAAATTATCAAGGCGTATACGGCGGAGGCCGGCATTACGAAGGAGATTACGCCGCACACGCTGCGTCATTCGTTTGCCATGCACCTTTTGCAGGGCGGTGCTTCCGTAAAAGACATTCAAACCATGATGGGACATGCAGATATTTCGTCCACACAGGTATATGTTCATTTATTAGACCTTGATAATCACGTGAAAAGCGTGTATAATGAGTGTCATCCTCGTGCAAAAACGAGTTAATCTAATTCTGGAGTTGATTTTGTGGCATTTTTAGGACTTTTCGGTAATTATGATAAGCCGGGTCCGGGCGTTGACAAAGATGAACCGAAAAAGGCAGCGCCGGTACGTTTTTTTGAGATCCTGTGGCGAAAACTGTCTAAACTGGTGCAGTTGAATCTGACATTTATGATCCCATTTATTGTGGTCATCGCGTTGATGGTGGGCGTATTCCTTTTACCGATTCCGCATTTTCTTTATGCAACGTCGTTCTTCGGTGTGCTTGACCTGTACATTCTGTATGCGGTTACACTGCCGCTCATCCTGCTTTCGCCGTTCACATGCGGCTTAGCGTATGTAACGCGAAACTTCGCAAGGGAAGAGCATGCGTTCGTTTGGTCGGATTTCTGGGACGCTGTGAAAAACAACTGGAAGCCGGCACTTTTGAACGGCGTGATCGTGTATCTCGCATATGTAATCTTGAGCTTCTCAATCTTCTTTTATTCCACACGTGTATCGGACAACTGGATGTTTATGATTCCGCTTGCAGTTTGCTGCATCCTGTCGATTCTAATGCTGTTTGCGCAGTATTACATCCCGGTTATGATCGTCACGTTTGACTTGAAGCTGCGCCACATTTACAGAAACGCATTTATTTTCTCTATTATGGGCCTGTTGCGCAACCTGATGATTACGGCAATCCTTGCGGGTTTGTTCATTGCGTTTTTGTTCTGCCCGGCGGCATTTGCGGTGATCCCGCTGCTGCTCGTAATCATTTTCCTGTGTGCGTTTATCAGCTATCTGACGAGCTTTGCGACGTATTCGTTGCTCGATACGTACCTGATCCAGCCGTTCTACAAAAAGGAAGCGGAAGCGAAGGACGCTGAAATTCGCGTAGCCAAAGACGGCGATACGTTCAATTTCGACAATGATGAGTTGGATGACGATGACGATGACAAGCCGCAGTATGTGTACGTGAACGGCCGCTTGATCGACCGTAAGATCATGGAGCAGGAATCTCTGTTCTCGGATAAAACGGATACTTCCGATCATTTACAGTAATTTAAAACAAACATAAAAGCCTCTATCGAACTGGAATCGATAGAGGCTTTCATTTTGCTCAATTTTAATTATTTCTCATTCTTATCAGTCTTTTCACGCATTTTGGAAAGTGGGTTGGCGTTTACGGCTTCCTCCATTTGCTTGCTGGAGGTGTGCGTGTAGATCTCTGTAGTGCCGAGATTTTCGTGGCCCAGAATATCCTGCAAAACGCGAATATCTACGTTGCCGTATTGGTACATCAGCGTCGCCGCCGTGTGCCGCAGCTTGTGTACGGAGTATCCCGCGCCGCCAAGACCGATTTTCGTGAGGTATTTATTGACCATGGCCTGTACGGTCTTAGGACTGATGCGTGTGCCGCGGTTGCTGATGAACAGCGCGTTTTTATCCTTCACGTCGTCCTTTGGGCGCACACGCACGTAGGCATCGATAGAAGCTAAGCATGCGTCATTTAAGTATACGATGCGTTCTTTGCTGCCTTTACCGACGATGCGCAGGGTGGAGTTGTTGTGGATCACGTCGCTCATGTTGATGGAAACAAGTTCGGAAAGGCGCATGCCGCAGTTTAAAAACAGCGTCAAAATGCAATAGTCACGCTCTTTATCCGGTCCGTCCACGGCGTTTAAAAGCTCGCGGCTTTGCTCTAACGTGAGGTAGCGGGGAAGGGTTTTGGCTTTTTTCGGCGGGGTCAGATTCTCTGTGGGGTTAGAATCCAAAAGACCCTCGTGCACGGTCAGGTAGTTGAAAAAGCTTTTGAGGCTCGAAGATTTTCGCTGACGCGTGGAGCTCATGTTGCTGCGTCCGTCAGCAGCGTAGTTCATGAACTCAAAAATGTCCATCGTCGTGATGGAACGGATAAATTCAAGGTCAATATCGTCGATTGGGATTTCTTCCATGGGTGTATCTTGTGAAACATATCCGCGAAAATGTTTCATGAAGCGAAAGAATGTCCGCAGGTCAGAGCAGTATTCGTTTACAGTCTTCGGCGCGCGGCCTTTGATGTTGCGGTAATATAAAGCATATTGCCGCACAATCTCCGGCATTTCAGGCAAAATATCCATAACGGGTACACCTCACAAATTTTGAATTTTAAAGCTGCAGCTTGGTGTTCGGCTCCGTTGGCTGCAAAGCTTTCGGATTTGGCCTAATCGGTACTTGAATTTACTCTTGGATTATCATTATAATTCGGAACGAGACGTATAGATATGCTGCGGTACTTAAACCGACAGCAGAGCAAACGGAGCCGAGGTAATTAAAAACAATCTTTATTGAGAAACGCACGGATTTCCGCAGTCGAGATTTACAAAGAAAGAATCAACGCACACAATCACAATTCATAATGAATGCGTTAATTTAAGTAAGCTGAAACGCAAAACATTGGGTTGGGCTAAAACGGATGATCTCGCAGGTTTTACGAAAATCCGCTTGAAAAGCCAGCTATTCGTAAAATGCTGCTCCCCAAATTATACAAAATATCTATTTTGTATAATTTGGAATTTTTTTAGATTCAAGCCCCTTTGTATGCTTCCGTGTGAATCTGTTTTGAAATGTGCGTGTTTGGGTGCTTGTACATGAATACACAGGCGTATAGAATTAAGAATTATGCATCAAGCTCCATCAACGGTAAAATGCCGCCGATATCGATCATCTGGTTTTGTGTCAGTTCAATGTACTGTACGCAGTGCTTTTCGAGAAACGCACGAATTTCCGCCGCGCACTCTAAAGAATCGAGCTTGCCTGTGAACGCCAACACATTTTTGTCGATCAGGCCACAGCAGCCGCCTAAGAAGCCGTAATCGTAGCCATCCAGAAAAACGTTTTCTTCGTGCACAAGCAGCACATCGATGCCTAAAAACTGCGCCAGTGCGCGAATGCCGAGATCCATCGTGATGATCGCGTCTTTCGCCACAACAGCCGTCGCACAGCGCGTGTAGCCTTGGTTGACATGCCTCATTTTAAGGCCGGCGTCTTCCAGACAGGTGTAAATGTTCGGATCCATAACACCGAGGTTTGCAAGCACCGTGCCGTTCAGGTTTAACATGTTGCAAAGAACATCTTTCGGATATTTCGGCTCAGGAGTCATGGCAGTCTCCGCTACCTGATAGCCGATATCCGTAAGCTGCTTTTTGAGTGTCTCTTCTCCGCGCAGAACAAACGTGCGTCCCTTATCCAAATGAAACATCTGCATATCTGCATGGTACGCGATAGGATCCGGCAGACGCGTGTCAAACTCCGTTGTGACGCACCGAATACCATGCGCCTTTAAAGCTTCCAAAATCTCCGGATATGCGCCGGAGACCGCCGCTGTCGTGACCTTGCTTTCCGGCAGATTCGGCTTTTCAACAAATCGTTCTTTTACTGCACACATGCGTCAAATGCCTCCCTCACGTTGTGGACACCAATGAGCTCTACCCCGCTGAATCTTTTTAAATCAATGCTCTTCATGCTGTGGTACGGCAGTACACAGCGCGTGAATCCCAGTCGATATGCTTCCGAAACACGGGACTCGATATGACTGACCGACCGCAGCTCGCCTGCAAGACCAATCTCGCCGAACACGACGGTATCATCGCGGATTGGCGTGTCTTTCAGGCTTGATACGAGTGCCATTGCAACGGCCAGATCGACCGCCGGCTCATCGATGCGCAGGCCGCCGACGACATTCAAATACGCGTCTAAATTGGAAAAATAAAAACCTGCACGCTTTTCCAGAACGGCCAAAATCAGCGCCATACGCGCATAATCAAAGCCCGTGGACATGCGGCGCGGCGTGCCGAAGCCGCTTGTCGTTGCAAGGCCCTGAATCTCCGCGAGCAGCGGACGTGTGCCCTCCATTACGGCGGTTACGCATGTGCCGGAAGCGTTCGTCGGGCGGCCGGAAAGCATCGCCTGCGAGGGGTTTTCGATCTGCCGCAGCCCCGCTTCCCCCATATCGAATACGCCAATCTCGTTTGTGGAGCCATAGCGGTTTTTTACGGCGCGCAGAATGCGGTACGTCATCTGGCGGTCGCCCTCGAAGTACAGTACGGCGTCCACAATGTGCTCCAATACCTTTGGACCCGCGATGGCGCCGTCTTTGTTGACGTGACCGACGAGAATCGCCGGAATATCAAGCGACTTGGAGCAGCGCATGATCGCGTTCGTGCATTCGCGCACCTGTGTGACGCTGCCGGGCGACGAATTGAGATCGGTAAAGTTCATCGTTTGGATGGAGTCGATCATCACGATATCCGGTTTTTCGGTGCGAATGTGCTCCACCACAAGCTGCACGTCCGTTTCCGCCAAAATGCGCAGATTGGGGCTGGAAACACCGAGACGCCCTGCGCGCAGCTTGATCTGCCGTGCAGATTCTTCGCCGGAAACATATAAAATACGCAGCTTTTGCCCGAGGTATTCGCAGATCTGCAAAAGAATGGTTGATTTGCCGATACCCGGGTCGCCGCTGATGAGCACGAGCGAGCCTTTTACAAGGCCGCCGCCAAGTACGCGGTCAAGCTCTGAAAGTCCGGTGTGATAACGATGCTCGTCCTCCGTATCGATCTCTGAAATTGCAAGCGGGCGCGTCAGCAGCGTAGAAGCTGAAGAAGAATACCCGGAAGCGGCGGATTTTGCGGAAACAGCCGTTTTGACGGATTCCTCCATGGTGTTCCACTCGCCGCAATCCGGGCACTTTCCTGCCCACTTTGCGGATTCAAACCCGCAGTTTGAGCAGATGTAGACGATTTTATTTTTAGCCGCCATAACGCGCACCGCCCTTATTTTGTATAATTCTAAGTCTATTTTACCACGGAACAGATGTTTTGTAAAGAGTTATTCCGCTTTGCAAAAGGCGATAATGCCATCCGCGATAGCCGCCGCCAATTTCTTTTGGTAGTTTTCGTCGCACAGCTTTTCAGCTTCTTCCGGGTTTGAGAGGAACCCGCATTCCGCAAACACGGCGGGTACGTCTACATGGCTCAAAATATACACGCGGCTTTCTGCCTGCTTGCAGGCGCGCGTGTTATCCGGCTGCACCTGCTCGATGACTGCACGGCGGATGGTTTCGGCAAGGTCGGCGCTTTTAGCATTATTTGCTGAGTAAAACATCTGTGCGCCGCTGTATTGACTTTGCTCAAAAAAGTTTTGATGGACGCTCACAAAAATACAGTTCTCAGTCTCGTTTACGATCTGTGTGCGGTATAAAATATCAGACCGCTTTCGTTCGTTTAATGTGCTCAGTGTGGTATCGCCGACGGCAGTGTCCGTTTCGCGAATCATTTTCACGGGGTAGCCCGCAGCTTCGAGCTTTTCCCGCACAAACAGCGCAATGGCAAGGTTTATCGTTTTCTCTTCCACACCGTTTACGCCTACGGCCCCGCCGTCTTCCCCACCGTGCCCTGCGTCTAGAACGATCACGGGGCGGTTTTCGGTCTGTGCTGCGGCCACAGATACCGCATGTACCGCACCCAAAACAGAGCACACAAAAAATGTCAGAGCACCGAGGAAAAACACCACAGGAATATACGCGATTTTAAAAGACAAATACCGTTTCAAGCCGCATCACCTATAGATTTTTATGCATTGAAGCTGCCGGAAATACCCTATAAAAAGTAAAAAGCTGCCCGCCGAAGCGAACAGCTTTTTTAGCTTTTATGAAATTACTTGAAGAACAGCGGGAGCGGCTCCAGATAGATGATATCCGTACGATCCTTTGCATCGCCCTCGGCGAGCACAGCCGCCTTGCCGACGACGTTACCGCCGATCTCATGCACGAGATCTTCCAACGCGCTCAGCGATTCACCGGTGCTGATGACGTCGTCTACGATGAGAATACGCTTACCCTTCAGCATTGCGCAGTCTTCTTCGGAGAGGTACAGCGTCTGGATGTGGTCGGTCGTGATGGATTTCACCTCAACCTTGATCGGGTTCGTCATGTACGCCTTGATGCCCTTACGTGCAACAACGTACTGACGGCAGCCGATGCGCGCCATCTCGTAAGCCAGCGGAATGCCCTTAGACTCCGCCGTGATGATGATGTCGTGCTCCGGGCACTTTTCCATCAGCGCTTTTGCGGCCTTCTCGGTGATCTCTACATCGCCGAACATAACAAAACCGGCAATATCCAGCGTATCGCTGATCGGGCAGATCGGCAGCTCGCGTTCGCAGCCGGCGATCGTCATCTTATAAACTTCACCCATTGTAAAAACCTACCTTCAAAAATTATCGATTTTCGTTATATGCGGGGAATCAGCCCGGAGGCCACGCCATAGAGCGTCCGCCGAGCAGGTGGAAATGCAGGTGCTTTACGGTCTGTCCGCCGTCTTCGCCGCAGTTGTTGACGATGCGGTAGCCGTTCGTGAGACCTTCTGCCGCCGCAATCTTCTTTGCGACCGTGAAGATATGTGCGACGATCTGCGCGTTTTCTTCCGTAAGGTCATCTGCGGAAGCGATGTGCTCCTTTGGAATCATCAGAATGTGCACCGGCGCCTGCGGGTCGAGGTCGCGGAATGCGAGCATTTTGTCATCTTCGTAGACCTTCGTGCTCGGAATCTCGCCGTTGGCAATCTTGCAGAAAATGCAGTCCATTTGCCTTTCTCCTTTCTTGAGGTTTTATATAGAACGTATAGAGAGAACTTAGATCTGTTCGCTGAGGATCTTTTCAACGGCTGCAAGGGCTTCGTCAATCTTCGTCTGGTCCTTGATGCCTGCCATAGCGAAGTCCGGCTTACCGCCGCCATTGCCGCCGGTGAGCTGTGCAACTGCCTTTACAAGCACGCCGGCTTTGACGCCCTTTGCCTGTGCCGCTTTCGTTGCGGTTGCTGCAAGCGTTGCCTTTCCGTCCAGAACGCCTGCGAGCACGGCTACAATGGCCGTATCGCTCTTTTCGTCGCGGATCTTATCGCACATGGTGCGCAGTGCGTCGCTGCCTGTGCCGGAGAGCATCGCCGTAACGATCTTGACACCCTTAACTTCCACGGCGTTATCCAGAATGGAGCCGAGGTTCATGGATGCAATCTTGGAGCGCATGGATTCGATCTCTCTGTCCTTCTCCTTGAGGTCGGCGTTGACCTGTGCAGCTTTTGCCGGGAGGTCGGACGGGTTATTGACTTTCATCGCAACAGCGGTATCCTTGAGCAGTGTGTTCGTTGCGTAGATCATCTTAATGACGTTGAGACCTGTGACCGCTTCGATACGGCGCACACCGGCTGCAACGGAGGATTCGCTGACGAGCTTGAAGAGGCCGAGCTTAGCGGTGGAATCGATATGCGTGCCGCCGCAGAATTCCTTAGAGAATTCGCCTACTGTTACAACGCGCACGACGTCGCCGTATTTTTCGCCGAACAACGCCATAGCACCGAGCTTCTTTGCTTCTTCGATCGGCATTTCGCGGCACTCAACCTTGATGTCTTCGAGGATCTTCTCGTTGACGAGGTTCTCAACCGCGAGCAGTTCTTCGTCCGTCAGGGCGGAGAAGTGCGTGAAGTCGAAACGAACGGCATTCTCGTTGACGAGCTGACCGGCCTGCTCAACATGGTCGCCGAGCACGGAGCGCAGTGCAGCCTGCAGGAGGTGAGCTGCCGTGTGGTTGCGCATGATCGCTCTGCGTCTCTCAACATCTACAACAGCCTCAACGGTGTCGCCTTCGCGGAGGAAGCCTTCCTCCACAACAGCCTTGTGGATAAACACACCCGCTGCATTCTTCGTGGTATCCAGAACGCGGATGGTGCAGGAATCGTTCGTGATGACGCCGGTATCGCCGACCTGACCGCCGCTTTCCGCATAGAAAGAGGTGCGGTCGAGTGTGAACACGATGTCGTCGCCGGTCTCGACAGCTTCAACGCGTGCGCCATCTTTCACGATAGCCGTGACCTTTGCGGTTGCCTTCATATCGGTGTAGCCGACAAACTCGGTCTTGGCAATGTCGTCAAGCACATCGGAGTCGCCCGCCCATGCGTCTGCACCGGCATTCTTGCGGCTTGCACGAGCTGTCTCACGCTGCTGGAGTACCAGTGCGCGGAAGCGGTCTTCGTCAACGCTCATGCCTTTTTCGGAAAGAATTTCCTTGGTCAGGTCAATCGGGAAGCCGAACGTATCGCTGAGCAGGAACGCGTCTTCGCCGGAAAGCACCTTTGCATCGGTGCGGTCGATGATGTCGTTGAGCAGCGCGAAGCCCTTATCAATGGTCTTATAGAAGTTTTCTTCCTCAAACGCGATGACCTTTTTGATCATAGCACTTTTTTCACGCAGCTCCGGGTAAGCGCACTCGTTTTCGTGAATGACGGTATCTACAACGTCCGCGAGGAACGGGTGGTTGATGCCGAGAAGTCTGCCATGGCGTGCCGCGCGGCGGAGCAGACGGCGGAGCACATAGCCGCGGCCTTCGTTGGACGGCATAACACCATCGCTGATCATAAACGTCGTGCTGCGGATGTGGTCCGTAATGACGCGCAGAGAAACATCGGACTTTTCGTCCGCACCGTACTGCACATTTGCAATGCGGGAGATATGCTTCATGATGTTCTGCACGGTATCGACAAGGAATAGGTTGTCCACGCCTTGCATCACACATGCCAAACGTTCAAGACCCATGCCGGTATCGATGTTCGGGTGATCAAGCGGCGTATAGTTGTTGTTGCCGTCGTTCTCAAACTGTGTGAAAACGAGGTTCCAAACCTCAACGTAACGGTCGCAGTCGCAACCCACGCCGCAGGTGGGCTTGCCGCAGCCGTACTTTTCGCCGCGGTCAAAATAAATTTCGGAACACGGACCGCACGGACCGGAGCCATGCTCCCAGAAGTTATCTTCTCTGCCGAGGCGTACCATGTGCGACGGGTCTACGCCGTTTTGCTTTGTCCAGATGTCAAACGCTTCATCGTCGTCCTGATAAATGGAGATATAAAGCCTATCTGCCGGCATCTCGAGAACCTTTGTAAAGAACTCCCAAGCCCAGGCGGTCGCCTCCTTTTTGAAGTAATCGCCAAAGGAGAAGTTGCCAAGCATCTCGAAGAATGTACCGTGGCGTGCCGTGATGCCTACGCGCTCGATATCCGGGGTACGGATGCACTTCTGGCAGGTGGTAACGCGCTTTCTCGGCGGGGTCACTTCACCCGTAAAATACTTTTTCATCGGGGCCATGCCGGAGTTGATCAGAAGAAGGCTATTGTCATCCTTCGGAATCAGCGGGAAGCTCGGCAGGCGCAGATGTCCCTTAGACTCAAAGAAAGAAAGATACTTTTCTCTGAGATCATTTAATCCTGTCCACTGCATTGTATTCACCATTCCTTCTATAATTTGCAGATAGAATAATATAAAAAGCCTAAGCTCAGTCTAAAACATAAGCCTCAAGCAGCTTTAACGTATTTTCGACGCCTTCAATGTGGGAGCGCTCGTAGCCGTGTGAAGCGTAAACGCCTGCGCCGATGAGGCCGTGACGCACGTCCCAGCCGGAACGCAGCGATGCCTCTACGTCGGAGCCGTAGTGCGGATAAACGTCCACAGCATACTTTGCACCGACGGACTTCGCCGCTTCCACAAGCGCGGTTGTCACGGCATAATTGTACGGGCCGCCGGAATCCTTCGCGCAGATGGAAACTTCGCGCTCCGTGCAGGTGAGCCCGTCGCCCACGCAGCCCATGTCTACGCTGATGAGCTCTTCGGCATCGTTCGGCACGGAAGCGGAAGCACCGTGTCCGACCTCCTCATACACCGTAAAGTGCAGATAGACCTTGCGCGTCAAAGTGCGGTTATTGTCTTTGATCTCCTTTGCGAGCGCAAGCAGCATGGCGGCGCTGAGCTTATCATCGAGGAAACGGCTCTTGATATAGCCGCTTTCCGTGATGACGGTGCGCGGGTCGAAGCAGACGAAATCGCCCGCTTCAATGCCAAGTGCGCGCACATCATCGGCGGATTTTACCGGCTCGTCGAGCACGACCTCGGTCGTTTCAAATGTGCGCAGCTTTTCACCGTAGGAGCCGTTCACGTGGATCGACGCATTGCAAAGCTGCAAGGTGCCGCTGTAAACGCCGGAGAAGCGCGAGTAAATGCGGCAGTTCTCCGCTTCGCAGTTTTCGGCGCGCAAGCCGCCGATCGGCGTGATCGTGATGCGGCCGTTCGGCTTGATTGTGGAAATCATGCCACCGAGCGTGTCTACGTGTGCCATCAGCACAAGCGGGCTGCCCTCGCCGCCGAGGCAGCAGAAAACGCCGCCCTTTCTTGTTCTTTCCGGAGCGTAGCCGAGTGCTGTCAGTTCACCGATAAGATAGTCCGCCGCTTTATCCGTAAAGCCGGACGGAGAATCGATGGAAAGCAGGGCTTTGAGCTCGGAAAGGCAATAGTCCATATTCATGTTTTGCCACTCCTTACAAAAAAAATAAGAACTGTCCTCCGCAATGGGACGGACAGTTCCGTGGTACCACCCAAATTGTGCATGAAGCTTTTCTTCATACACCACTTTGAACTCCTTAACGCGGAAAACGGCACAGCTCATCACTGTGCGGCAGTCATACGGGTTGGCCTGTACATGGTGTTTTCCGAGGATCTTCCAGCCTGTGGATCCGCTCTCTGTTCGGTACAGCTATGTGCATTTGCCCGTGCCTTTTGCTATAAAACAAATTAAAATCTAAAATCACCAGCGGCTCATGTTTCGTTTGTGCTTTTCGAGATATACGTTCTCGACTTCATTCGGCGTGATGTCGTAGCACAGCAGAACATCGTTTAAATACATGAGCACATCACATATTTCTTCCGTGAAGTGGTGTCTGGTCTCGGGGTCGTTCAAAATCGCATCGTCACCCTTTTTCTTGATGATGTCGGCAACTTCACCGGCTTCAATCATCATCCAAAGGAGCTTATCGCGACCGATTTTCGGAGAAAGGCCTCCCCACTTTTCGAGATATTTAGCTTGCAGTTCTTTTTGAATCTGCTGCATATCTTCAAGATTCAGGCTTGCCATATCTCCACCCCTCATACGTATCTTATTATAATGCTTTTTTACCGGCTTGTCAATTAAAATCGACAAGTGCTTCGCCGATTTTGCGGAAAGCCTGCGGCACATGCATTTCGCCGGCAGTTTCTTCCAACACGACGAGGGTATAAAGCGGCTCTTCCTGTGCATTGCAGATGTAGCCTGCATACCAATAATTCTCGATTTCTTCCCCGTTTTCGTCATATACACCTGTCTGCGCCGTGCCGGTCTTGATGCCGGAAACACAGTTTTGCGGCGCGCCGATCCGTGCTGTACCGAATCGTGCTGTGCTTTCCATATAGGCACGTAAGCGTGCGGCGGTTGTCGGCTCCATGACTTTTTCACCGGTGTTTTCTTCGGTTTCCTGTACGGATAAATTTGTATCGACCGTGCCATATACGAGCCGCGGCGTCATGTAAATGCCGTCAGCGGCGATGGCGTTTACGGCAGCGGCCAAATTCAGCGGTGAGACAGTCGTTTCACCCTGGCCGAACGAAAACAGCGCCAGCGCACGGGCGTTTTTAAGGGCTTGCGCATTCGAAAGCGAGCCTGCGGCCGTTTCTAAATTGTCTGCAAGCGAAACAGATGTACCAAAGCCGAGCTTTTCCGCCATACTTAAAATCTTTTCCGCGCCGAGCTTCTGCACGAGCTGTATGAAATACCCGTTGCACGAGCTGCGCAACGCTGTGTGGAGATTCACTTCCCCATGTGCTTTGCCGCCGTAGCAAGTGATCGTGAGGCCGTCAACAACAATGCTTCCAGTGCAGGTATACACCTCCTTGTAATCGATGCCGCATTCGAGCGCCGAGGCGGCGCAGATGAGCTTAAAGACCGAACCGGGTGTATACGCGCACAGGGCACGGTTTACAAACGGTGCATCTTCATTTTCCATGCACGCAGCAAGGTCGTTCGGGTCTACGGCCGGGAAGCTTGCGGAAGCCAGAATTTCGCCGGTTTTGCAATCTAAAATGACGGCGGCACCTTTTTTGATTTCCGCGCAGGCATTTTCCACACACTGCTGTATGCGCTTATCCAGCGTCAGCATTACGCCGCCGTCCGCAATGCGGTATGTGTTTTCCACGTGCATTGTTTCGCCGGAGATGGCATTGCCGAGCGCATCAATGGCGAAGGTAACGTCGATTTCCCCGTGGTTTTCCGCAAGCAATGCGTCGAAGCTTTTTTCCACACCGTCCGCGCCGTTATAGTCGCTGTCGAGATACCCAAGCAGATTCGCCGCCGGTTGCGGGTTTGCATACCGTTTTGTGACGGAAAATGTCTGGATGCCGTCATCACTGACGGGTGTTGTGACTTCGATCAGAAACGGCTTTCCGCTTTCAAGCGCCATGCGCAGGATTTCGCGTTTTTCTTCCGGTACAGCGCGGTTTAATTTGGCAAGCGTTTCCCGCGAGGGAATTACCGCAGCGACATAAACACGCTCGGCGTTTGTGAGCGGCTGCAAATTGCGGTCGTAGATCGTGCCGCGCGCCTTGGCGGCCGTTAAGGTATATAAACTCTGCCGCCCGGCGGCCTCCGTATAGCTCGTGCCGCCGAAAGCGGCGGTCACGGTGCCGAGCAGTGCGATGACGAGAAAGAACATCACAAACGCATACGTTGCGATGATCCTGCGTGTAGACATAAAAACACCTCCGTATAGGAAAAGTATGGGCCCTAAACGGAGGTGTTATTCAGCCGCGCTTCACTCTTAGAAACGCGCCCTCTTTGATTTTTCGGTCGGTCTTGAGATAGACCGTCATCGTCGCGTGCGGTGCGGATTCGATTGGCTCCATATCCTCGTTGTAGATGTCACTGAGTGTGAGGTCATACGGCACTTCGCCCGGCTCCAGTACGCTGACAGTCTCGCCGCGGAAGAAGCGGTTGCGCTGTGAAAGGCGCATCATGCCGTTTCCTTCGCCGGTGCACACGGCCGCAACATCCCAGCCGCGGATGTATCCGCCGCCGTTTACGGTCTGCCCCGGCTCGTGACCGCTGTAAAACCCGGTGCTGTACGCGCGATGGCTGATCTTCTCTGTCTCGTCCACGACCCACTGCGGAAGCGGCTCACCGTTCATGACAGCATCGATGCCGTGGCGGTACGCATTCGTCACGCAGGCAACGTAATACGCGGACTTTGCGCGGCCCTCAATTTTGAGGCTCGAAATGCCGCATTCGATGAGCTGCGGAATGTGCTCGATCATGCACATATCGCGGGAATTGAAGACATACGTTGATTTCTGATCCTGTTCGATCGTGAACACCTGATCCGGACGCGTGCGCTCGATGAGGTAATAATCCCAGCGGCACGGCTGCGCGCAATCGCCGTGGTTTGCGTCTCTGCCGGTCATGTAGTTTGAAAGCAGGCAGCGGCCCGAGAACGAAACGCACATCGCACCGTGCACAAATGCTTCGATTTCGAGCGCCTTCGGCGTTTTCGCGCGGATCTCCGCGATTTCTTCAAACGAGAGCTCGCGTGCCAGCACGACGCGCTCTGCGCCCATGTTATAAAACGCGTTTGCGGTCTCATAATTCACAACGCCGGCCTGCGTGGAAATGTGTATCGCGACATTCGGCGCGTATTTTTTTGCCATGGACATCACGCCGAGGTCGGTCATGATGAACGCGTCTACACCGATTGCCTGGCAAAACTCGAGAAACGCCGGCAGTGCGGCAAGTTCTGCGTTATGCGGCAGAATATTACAGGTGACATAGACCTTCACGCCCTGCGCGTGGCAGTATTTTACAGCTTCTTCAAGCTCCTCGTTTGTAAAATTGGAAGGCGCAGAGCGCATGCCGAAGGATTTACCGGCAAGATACACCGCGTCCGCACCGTAGCGCACGGCAGAAATAAGGCGCTCCATATCGCCGACCGGCGCCAGAAGCTCCGGCGCGTTATATCGTTTTTGTTCCATGAAATTCATTCCTTTACTGCATTTGTGCCTTCCCGGACAAAATTCGCCGGAAAGGCACAGGTAGCTTTGTTATCGTAAATGTTGTGTCGGTTACAGCAGACCGGCTTCCGCCATGTTCATCAAATGCTCGTCCATTGTGGAAGCATAGTACGGGGTGCCGTCACTGTCATGGCAGAAGAAGTAATACTCGCTGCCCTCTTCGGACGGATAGATTGCCGCCTTAATAGCTTCAAGACCCGGGTTGCAGATCGGGCCTGCCGGCAGGCCGCTGTTGTCATACGTGGAGTACGAACTTACGAAGCCCTCCGGCGCGTCATTCGCGGTTTTGTACGGATAATAAACTGTGGAGTCGCAGTCCAGCGTGTGGATGTCATGCTCCGCGCCGTTTTCCAGTCGGTTGCGCAAAATAGCGGAGATCATATACATGTCGTCCGTATTTGCGGCTTCTGCCTGAATGATGGAAGCGAGCGTGATGATCTGATCCGTGGTATAGCCGGATTTCGCAATGTCATCGCGCATTTCGTCGGTGAGCTTATTTTCAAAGTTATTGAGGAAGCGGTCAAGGATCGATTCTACCGTATCGTTTTCAAAGAACTGGTACGTATCCGGGAACAGATAGCCTTCGAGCTTATAGTAGCGGTCACTTGTGTTCGTGATGGCTGCAACATCCGAGTAGCTGTCGTAATCCGAAGAGTTGCAGGCTTCAAGGATCTCGTCTGCAGTGTGCAGGCCGTTTTCTTCCAGCAAAGCGGCAAGCTGCTGCACCGTGATGCCCTCACGGAACATGACGGTGATCTCTTCGCCGAGATCCGGGCCGGACTGTAAGGTGTTGACAAGCTGCTTATAATCGTAGTTTGTCTTGATCGTATACGTGCCGGGTTCAAAATACTCCATTTCCGTGGTGAATTTGCAGAAAAGGGAGAAAAACTCCGGCTTATCGATCGCGTGGCTCTTGTAAAGAATGTCCGTCAGCTGCTCCTGCGTCACGTTTTCGGGAATCGTGACCTCCACTTCGGAATCCGTGCGGTCTACACCGAGAAAATCGTTAGAGCCGCCAATCAGGTACGAAGCGAGGGTTAAAGAGACCAGAATAACCATGGCAAGCCACGTGAACGCGAAAATGCGCTTGTTTTTTCTGGCCTTTACACGGTTTCTTTTCTTGTGCTCCTTCGCTTCCTTTTTCTGATTGCGTTCTGCACGGGCGGAGCGTGCACCGGCAGAGCTTTCTTCCACGCGCTGTGGTGCGCGGCTGCCGGCATAGCCCTGCAAGTCCTCCAGTTCGTCTGTGTGATTGAGCTGATCTTCGGAAAGATTCAGCTTGAATTCGCGCGAATTCTGGCTGCGCGGTGTCGCGTCCTTCGGGGCGTAGCGCCTGCCGTTATCACTCATATTTTCATTCCATCCTTTCTTCATCTGCCGTCAAAACGAGTCGCTTGTCGGTCAAAATACCGTCCATGCATACATCATGCGGCTGCGTCGGCACTTGCGGCACGAGCTGAAAATCGTAGCATAGGCCGAGCTTTAAAACTGGGTGCCGTGCAAAAAACGTATCGTAGTACCCTTTGCCGTACCCGAGCCGTGCGCCGTCTGCTGAAAACGCCAGTCCCGGCACAAGGCACAGTGCATTCGCCTCATCTTGATATGCTTCTGCTTCTTTCGGCTCCAAAATGCCGTAAGCGCCCGGCGAAAGATCGCGTAAAGCCGAGATGCGGTAAAACACCATGCGGTTCGTGTTTGGCACGCATTTCGGTACGTAAAGCGCTTTGCCGTCTGCAAGTACACGATCGAGAATTCTGAGCGTATCCGCTTCCGTGCCGAAGCTTACGTAGCTCAAAACACACGATGCCTTTTGGTACACCGAAAGTGCCATGAGCCGCTGCAAAAGGCAGTCATCCCGTGTAGCGCGGTCCGTGTAGGCTTTGCGTGCCGCACGCATTTTTCGGCGCAGTGCGTTTTTTTCGGTTGTATCGGTCATCAATCCGTGCACTGAATGCCGTCGTGGATCTTCTTTTCAACGTCCTTGTCGGTCAGCAGTCCAGCAAGCGTCAAGCCAAATTGCACGGCAACGCCCATGCCCTTTGCCGTGACGATCTTACCGTCTACGCAGACCGGCTTTTCGGAGATTGTGGCGCCCTTTAATTCGCCTTCAAAGCCCGGGAAGCAGATGGCTTCCTTACCGTTCAGGAGGCCGAGATGGCCGAGAACGCTCGGTGCAGCGCAGATTGCCGCAAGGTAAATGTCGTTCTTTGCGCAGTATTCCGCGCAGGTTGTGACGATCGGCGATTTTTCGAGATTCAGTGTGCCGGGCATGCCGCCGGGCAGGATCATCAGCTCCATATCGTCCGTTGTAACGTCTTTTTCTTCGATGTCAGCTGTTACGGTGATGCCGTGGGAGCCGGTGATTGTTTTGCCGCCGACGCCGACGGTCTTTACTTCAAGCTCTGCGCGGCGCAGAATATCCACGGGCGCGAGCGCTTCGATCTCTTCAAATCCGTTTGCAAGAAATACATAGATCATAATAAATCCTCCAGCTTTTCCTTGATCTCGTGATGAATATCTTCAATGCTGCGCAAGGTGTCGCCCTCGGCGCAGTTTAATACGGTCCAGTTTAAATGCTCTGCGGCGTACAGTGCACAGTCCCTGCAATGTAGCAGATAATGTATGTCGCTTTCGTGAATGTCTTTTTTGGTGGTGTCGCCTGCGTAGCGCTCCGTGAGCAGCCTTTGGGAAATTTCAGGCGGCACATCCAGATAAATCACACGATCCGGCCTCGGCAGCCCGAATTTTTCATATTCCAGGTCTTCAAGCCACGAAACGAACGCTTTCCACTCCGTTTTTGGCAGCTTACTTAATTGATATACAATGTTGGACGTCACATAGCGGTCGGAGATGATCGGCACACCACTTGCATAATCGTCTTTCCACTTCATGCGGTAGCTTGCAAAGCGATCCACGGCGTAAAATGCGCTTGCGGCGTAGGCGTTCACGTCTCCCGCCTCTTTTCCGAAATCGCCTTTCAGATACATCTTTACAAGCGACGAAGACGGAGAGTCATAATCCGGGAACGTTACCTGCCGTGCGCGACCGCGCGATAAGGCGTAATCATACAAAAGCTTTGCCTGCGTGCCTTTGCCGCTGCCGTCCAGCCCTTCAATTACAATCAATGCCATAAGTTTCATTTACTGCTTTCTGCGTAAATTTGCCGACCTTTGCCGACTTTTTGCACCGCAGAGCGGTACATTCCTATTCATTATAGCAAACTGCGGCGAAATATACAACCGAAAAATTTCTTACAATGCGAAAAAACCGAGCAAAGCGGCGGGACAGGCACAATACCCGCCCTTTTCCGTACAATAGCATTGAGAAACCACAAAGGAGGTTTACAAATATGGCTGAAAATGAGCGGACACCCGATTGCGAAAACGGCGCAGCGTTAAAAGAAGCCGTCTGCATAGATGCCATGCGCATTTACGATTCCTGTTCAGATAAAGACTGCTTAGAGGATTTACGTGTGCTGTTTCCCGCCTCGGTGCAGCCCGTTGTGGACGCTTCCGCTAATGTGCGGGTGCGGGACGTTGATGTAATCTCTGTGTACATTGATATGCAGCCGATCCCTTTTAACCGCGGGTATTACTCCATTGATCTCACGTTTTTCTTTGACGTATCTTTGGAGCTGTACGGCGGCGCGACAGTGGGCTGCGAACGCGTGAGCGGTATTTCAATTTTCAATAAGAAGGTCATTCTCTACGGCAGTGAGGGCAACGTGAAGATGTTTACAAGCGAGAGCTGCCGTGACGAAGCCGATTTACAGGGCAATAAGGTCTTACCCAAGGCGACTGTGCAGGTCGCGCAGCCGGTGGCGCTTTCCGCAAAGCTTTGCGAGCACTGCCGCTGCGGCTGCGAGCCCTGCTGCGTGATCCCGGACTGCATTGCAAGCCGTTACGGCGGCGCGTTTGAAACGGTAGAGCAGAAAAACACCGTATACGTGACGATTGGCCTGTTTACCATCGTGCAGATTGTGCGGAATGTGCAGATGCTCATTCCCGCGTTTGATTTCTGTATTCCGGATAAGGAATGCGTCACCTCCGGCGACAACCCCTGCGAGTTGTTCCGCAAGATTGATTTCCCGACCGACGAATTTTTCCCGCCGAAAGCGAGCGACTGCGGCTGTGGCTGCGGCAGACAAAATTAGAACCGCATTTGAATAATATAAGCCGTGCACTTTGAAAACAGGTGCACGGCTTACTCTTTTTATACTTTTGTCAGTCTTGCGAAGTTTGCAAACAGCTTTTTGGTGCCGACTTTGTCAAACGCGACTTCGAGCAGCGTATCATTCGCCATCGGCGTGGCGGAAACGATGAGACCCGTGCCGAACGCCTTGTGCAGGACAGTATCGCCTACGCGGTATGTACCGGCAGGCGCGGGCTTTACGCGCGGCTTCGGCGTGAATCCGCCGGCTTCCGCAACGGATTTTGTTTTCGGTGCTTCCCCGAACGGCTTCGCGCCGCCGAAGCTCGGCATAGAGACCGGGCGCGCGCTGTAATCGCGGGAGCGGGTGTGCTCGACGAGCGTCTCCGGGATTTCTTCCACAAAGCGTGAAACGCGGTTGCGGTTCGTCATGCCGAAGATCATGCGGGATTCCGCGTGGAAAATGTACAGCTCCTCTTTTGCACGCGTGATGGCAACATACGCTAAACGGCGTTCCTCCTCCACTTCGGACGGTACATATACGCTCGCCATGCCCGGGAAAATGTTTTCCTCCATGCCCGGCAGGAACACTACCGGGAATTCGAGACCTTTCGCGGAGTGCACTGTCATGAGCACGACGGAATCGGCGTTATTATCGTAATTATCGATGTCCGTGATGAGCGAAACTTCTTCGAGAAAATCCGAAAGCGTGCCTTCGGGGTTCTCCTCCTCAAAACGGCGCAGGTTGGAAGCAAGCTCCTGCACGTTCGCGGCGCGGTCTTCTGCGGATTCCGGGTCGTCGGTCTTAAGAAAATTCAGGTAATCGATGCGCTCCACAAGCTCGTCATAAAGCTCGCCGAGCGTGACTTCTTCGTCGTTGTTGAGCTCGATGAGTCCCTGCATCTGTGCGGCGAAAAGCGTCATTTTGTTTGCGGCACGGGACAGTGCAGGATAGTCTTTCGCGTGCGAGACGACCTCAAACAGTGTCTCACCCGTCTGCTGACCGATCTGCGCCGCGACTTCGACCGAGCGGTCGCCAATGCTGCGCTTCGGCGTGTTGATGATGCGGCGCAGGCGCATTTCATCACTCGGATTGTTGATAACGCTCAAATATGCGATCATCTCGCGGATCTCACGGCGCTCATAGAAGCGCGTGCCGCCTATAATTCTATGCGGTACGCCGGACTTTGCAAAATTGCGTTCAAATGTCAGCGACTGTGAGTTCATGCGGTACAAAACAGCGTAATCAGAGAATTTCCGTCCTGCGGCAACGCCGTCTAAGATGATCTTCGTGATGCGCTCGGCTTCGTCCGTTTCATTTTCCGCCGTGTGCAGGTGGATCATGGCGCCGGTGCCATTCTGCGTCCACAGCGTTTTGCCTTTTCGCTCGGTGTTATGCTCAATGACGGCGTTCGCGGCGTCCAGAATGTTCTGCGTCGAGCGATAATTCTGCTCCAGACGAATGACCGTCGCATTCTGAAACGTATTTTCAAAGCTCAGAATGTTTTCGATCGTCGCACCGCGGAATTTGTAGATGCTTTGGTCGTCGTCGCCGACCACGCAGAGGTTACCGCTTTTTTCGGCCAGCATGCGTACAAATGTGTACTGCGCATGGTTTGTGTCCTGATACTCGTCAACCATTAGGTAGCGGAAACGGTTCTGGTAGTATTCCAGAACGTCCGGGCACTTTTTGAAGAGCTCCACTACTTTGTTGATGAGGTCGTCAAAGTCCATAGCATCGGCGTCTTCCAAACGCTTTTGGTACGTTGTATATGCGCGGGAGATAATCTTTAATCTGAAATCGTCGCCGACCGTAAGGGCGTACTCAGCAGGCGAGATTAAAGAATCCTTTGCCCGGGAAATCTCGTTCAAAATCGATTTTGGCGTGATGTTTTTTTCCGAAATGTCGAGCTCTTTTAAGATGCTTTTCATCAAGCGGCGCTGGTCGTCGGTATCGTACACCGTAAAGTGCGAGGAATACCCGATGCGCTCGCCGTCGCGGCGCAAAATACGCGCGCAGGTGGAGTGGAACGTCGATGCCCAAATGTCGTTGGCGGTCTCGCCCAGCATGGCACACAGGCGATCTTTCAGCTCGCCTGCAGCCTTATTTGTAAAGGTAATAGCCATGATGCGCCACGGTGCGCAGGCGGAAACACTCAAATGCTCCTGTGTTTCCGTTGTGAGCGGCGTGCCGTTTTCAATATAAGCTTTGCACGCGGCAATATCATTTTCATCGAGATCGTCATGCAGATAGGTGCTGTTGTACGCGTCGCCGTAGCGTAGGATATTCGCGATGCGGTTGATGAGCACCGTTGTTTTTCCGCTGCCTGCACCCGCTAAAATGAGCAGCGGGCCGTTTACGGTGAACACGGCTTGCTTTTGGCGGTCATTCATGCGTGCAAAGTCTTTTTCCAGCACTGCGCGGCGCAGTGCAAGGATTTCCGATTTATCCATAGGTTCAAATGATCTCCGTTCTGTTGGTTCTGTGTCTTCTCGTTTTTTATTTCTATTTTACTATATCTTGCGAAAAAGTTCAATCGAACATAGAAAATTCCCGGGGCGATCTTTAAACCAGCCCCGGGAGGTTTATGTGTAAGCCAATATGACTTTACAAAGCAACTCAACTTTGCAAAGTCGATACGCTTTACATTACGCAAGCATCTTACGCACCATGTCGTAAAGCACGGGTTTCATATTGTCTATTGTATCCGGCTTATTTTCAATCATCGTGGCAAAGCAAGTGGAACCGATGAGCTCAACCACCAAAAACACGCGCTTATATAAGACATCTTCTGTGCAGCCCACGGCGAGCGAGCTGCTCTCAATGGCAGTGACAAGCTTGTCCCACAACGGGTCTTCTCTTAGATCAAGCTGCTTTTCAATCATCGGCCAGGAGAAATTGCGCTCTAAAAGCCGCAGTGTCAGACGGCTTTTTTTAAAGTATTCCACGATGTAATCGACCATGAGGATGATGTCTTCTACAAAAACGCCGGTCTTATGCTCTTCCGCATATTCATAGGCCTCACTCAAAACACGCGCGGAAATGCGGTATGTGAGCTGCTGCAGAAGCTGGGTTTTATCGTGAAAATACAGATAAAACGTACCCTTTGCGACGTTCGCTTTCTTTACGATCTCATCGACCGAGGTCTTGTTAACGCCCTTTTCAAGGAAAAGCTGATAGGCCGCCTCGAGCAGCCCCTCCTTTTTCTGTTCTTTTTTCTGTTCAACACCGCCGCGCATGGCTGTGGCCTCCCAACATTCAAATCTAACTGTGTAATCACTTTATTTGTCTTATAGTATAAGGCGGATACACCGTAAAAAGCAAGCCAAAAGCAACATTTTATACAGATTTGAATAAAATGACTAATAGTCAATTTATTTTGCCTACACAGTTCGTCACTTTTAATATTGACTATTGGTCATTTTTGGACTAAACTACATAACGAAATAAGCGGGATGGTTCCCGAATGAAAGGAGCGGTGCTAAATGGAGCACTTTGCACGATGGATCGTGAAGCGCAGAAAGCTGATTCTTGTTTTGGCGGTTCTGCTTTTGATCCCCTCGGTGTTCGGTGCGCTCGGCACCTACATTAACTACGATATTTTGACCTACCTGCCGAAAGATCTGGATTCCATGATCGGCGAGACGTATTTGGAGGATGACTTCAATATGGCATCGGTTTCCATGATTACGGTTGAAAACATGTCTACGCCTGATACCTTAAAACTGAAAAGCGATCTTGAAGGGGTCGAAGGCGTACAGAAGGTCATGTGGACGAGCGATTTTATCGATGTGACGACGCCGAAGGAAATGCTTCCGAGCGATATTCAGAAGTTCTTCTATAACGATTCCGGCGCAACGATGCTCATCGTTCAGTTCGATGCCCCGAGCGCAGATGCCAGAACGATGAACGCGCAGAAGCAAATCAAGAACATCTTGAATAAAGATTGCTTCATCGGTGGTATGTCGGCTATTTTGGAAGATACCAAGAGCCTCATCAATAAAGAAATGCCCTTGTATATCCTTTGCGCTGTGGGCGCTTCGTTGTTGATTCTGTTCCTCAGCCTGAAAGAAACGATTGTGCCGCTTATCTTCATGCTCGGCATGCTGTTCCCAATCGTCTATAACTTCGGCACGAACATTTTCCTCGGCCAAATCAGCTACATTACGGAAGCATTGGCAACGGTCCTGCAGCTCGGTGTTACGATGGACTTCTCCATCTTCCTGCTGCACCGTTACGAAGAAGAAAAGCTGACGGCGGCGTCCGATGAGGACGCCATGGTGGCGGCTATTAAAAAGACGTTTTCCTCCATTACCGGCAGCTCCCTTACAACGATTGCGGGCTTCCTTGCCATGTGTACCATGCAGCTTACGCTCGGCGAAGACATCGGCGTCGTCATGGCAAAGGGTGTTCTGCTCGGCGTTATCTGCACCATCACGGTTTTACCGTCCCTTATCATGACGTTCCGTCGTGCCATTGAAAAGCACACGCACCGCACGTTCATCCCGAAGCTCAAGCGTACCTCGAACTTCGTTGTGAAGCACCGTGTGCCGATTTTGATTGCGTTTATCGTGATCTTCATTCCGTTCTTCATTGCACAGTCAAAGACTTCCGTTTACTACACGATCTTTGATGCGCTTCCGCAGGACCTTCCCGGCATTGCGGGTACGAACCGCTTGAAGGAAGACTTCGATATGACAACGTCCCACTTCATCATTGTGGACGATACCCTTTCCGAAAAAAATCTCTCCGATCTTTCCGATGAGTTAAGCGGCGTGGACGGCATTCACCAGGTTTTGAGCTATGAAAAGTTCGTCGGCGGCGCGATCCCGGAAATGTTTATTCCTGACGACGTGCGCGACATCTTCGAGGCCGGCGGCCACAAGATGATCCTTGCAAATTCCTCCTATAAGAGCGGCAGTGACGAGCAAAATAACCAGCTCTCCGAAATGATCGATATTGTGAAAAAGTACGACCCGAACGGCGTCATCACCGGCGAAGGTGCGATGACGAAAGATTTGATCGAGGTTGCGGATGTCGACTTCAATAGCGTCAACATCACAAGTATCATCGTCGTGTTCGTCATTATCGCCATCGTGTTCCGCTCCGCTTCTGTTCCGGTGCTGCTCGTTGCGGCGATTGAAAGCGCCATCATGATCAACCTCGGCATTCCGTACTTCACCGGCACGACGCTGCCGTTTATCACAAGCATCGTTATCGGCACCATTCAGCTTGGTGCAACGGTCGACTATGCGATCCTCATGACCACGCGTTTCCGCGAAGAGCGTAACGCGGGTCACACTGCAAAGGAAGCGGCTCAAATTGCCATTGAACAGTGCAGTCAGAGCATTTTAACAAGCGGTCTCACCTTCTTCGCGGCAACATTCAGCGTGTCCCTCGTCTCCCGTATGGAGCTCATCGGCGTGTTGTGCAAGCTCATCAGCCGCGGCGCACTCATCAGTATGGCAGTTATCCTGCTTGTGTTGCCGGCACTGCTCGTCATTACGGAGCCAATCCTCAGAAAGACCACATTCCATTGGCTGAAAAAGCCCGAAATCACCGAGAAAAAGGCATAATCGATTCAGAGAAAGGATCTCGATCAATATGAGTAAGTATCTTACAAAATCCGTTGCGGCTACGATTTCCGCACTTCTCCTCCTCGGCTGCGCTGCCCCGGCCTTCGCGGCGGATGCTGCCGTTGAGAAAAAAGAAACCTCTTATCTCATCCTGAACGCAGACGGTTCCGTGCAGGAGCAGATCACCAGCGATTGGCTGCACAGCGACGACGGTTTTGATGCCGTTACCGACGAAAGCGACCTTTCCGATATCCAGAACCTCAAGAGCGACGTGATGCCGGAACAGTCCGGCAATACGCTCAAGTGGACGACGGACGAAACCGATATTTATTATCAGGGCAAGAACAGCGCACAGGCGCCGGTCGGCGTTTCCATCGAGTATACGCTGGACGGCAAGACGGTTACGGCCGATGAACTCAAGGGTCAGAGCGGCCATCTTGTCGCAACCGTTAAGCTGACGAACAACACCGGCGAAGAAGTGACCGTAAACGGTAAAAAGCGCACCGTCTATACCCCGTTCTTCACCGTTGCGGCGGCTGTGCTGCCGAGCGAAAACTTCAAGAACATCACGACAGAGCACGGTCTTGCGGAGTCTGATTCCAAAACACAGGTTGCCTGCTACCTTGCGATGCCGGGCATGAAGGAAGCCGTCAGCGACCTGCTCCCCGACAGCTTTGATAAGCTCGACGACCTGATGCTCGATACCCTTACCCTCGAAGCGGATGTTACGGACTGCACCGTCCCGACGTTTCTCTTCGCCGCGGCTCCGAACCTTTCCGACCTCGACCTCGATGAGGTTTCCGACGAGCTTGGCGACACGATGGATGAGTTGACCGATGCAATCGATCAGCTGAAAGATGGTTCCGGCGCACTGGATGACGCTGTGGGCACACTTGTCGAAAGCCTTGACACGTTTGCTTCGAGTTACAGCCAGTTCGATGCCGGCGTAGACAGCGCTTTGAACGGCACACAGACGCTTGCAAACGGCACAGAAAACCTGCTTGAAAACGCACAGCTCTTGGCAACGAAGACCGGCGAGCTTTCCCTCGGTGCTATTCAGCTGCAGAACAGTACCGCACAGCTTGCGGGCGTCATGAATCAGCAGCTTGTCCCGGGCCTTGTAGAGGCTTCCGAAAAGAAGACCGCGCTTGAAGACAAAATGACCGAGCTTTCCGGCAAGCTGGAGACCGTTGAAATCCCGGATATGACAGCACTCAAAGCACAGCTCGGCGCAGGCGCTGAACAGGTTTTCGATGGCGCGGCGAGCGGCGCAGCGAAAGCGGCTTCCGAAGCTGCTGCAAGCAATGCGGCAACAGTTGCTTCTCAGAAGACGGCGGAAGTAATCAAAGGCAACGTTCAGCAGGCGGCCGATAATGCGACAGTTGGCGCAGATCAGGTAGCAGATCAGGCGGCGGCACTTTCGACCGATGTATTCCAAGGCGGTTATAAGACGGCACTCGAAGAACTTTTAAGTGATCCGAATTTCCTTACTTTCCTTACTGAGGATCAAAAAAATGCAATCTTAGCAAAAATCGATGTTCCGGCTTCTCCGAGTAGCGAAATTACCGATACAGTTACAGCAAAACTTTCCGACGCAGCAACAGTTGCTGTAAAAGCGGCAATGGGTCAGGTTGTAAACGATATTGATTCGGATACGATTGCAAGCACGGTTGGTCCGAAGGTTGCCGAACAGGTTGCCCCGGCTGTTACGGAAAAAGTAACGTCTTCCGAGAAACTTGCGGCGGCAAAACAGAGCGCTGTGCAGCAGGTTGCAGCGGCAATTCCGGACATTAACACCGATGAGCTCAAGAGTTTGATGGGTGAATTCAAAGACCTCTCCTCGCAGGCAGGCGAAATGATGGACAGTGTTGATACGCTGACCGGCGCGCTGTATAACGCAGAGAATCCGGCAGATACCAACACGGTTGTCGGTGCGGCTAACGCGATTTCCGACGGTGCTGCAAAGCTTGGCAGCGGTGCTTCTCAGCTTGCAACCGGCACCTCTGCATTCGCAACCGGCGTAGGCACGCTCGATGCAGGCACCAACCAACTGCTCGGCGGCATGGAGACGCTCTCTTCCTCCAGCAAGACCGTATCGAATGCGATCGGTCAGTTCCAGTCCGGCGGCGCAGAGCTCAAGGACGGCACGTCTAAGCTCAGCGACGGCATGACGGAGTTCTCCGATACAATCAATGATAAGCTCGACGGCCTCAGCGAAATTACCGACCCGGATTCCACGCTGGCACGCGTGATTGACATCATAAAGGATCGTGCGGACAGCTTCAAGGGCTCCGGCCGCGCAGACGGTACGGATATGACCGTAAGCTACGTAATGCGCACCGCAACGGACTCGAGCAGCAACAGCACGAGCACCACGGAAGAAACCACGACCGAGACTGAAACCAAAGACAGCTTCTGGAACCGTGTGGCAAACCTCTTCTCTAAGTAATTTAAAATAAAGCAAAGGAAGCAGGAACACATCGAAAGGTGCTCCTGCTTCCTTTTTTATTGCTTTTTTCGGTGAAACGGTGTATGATTATCGTGTTTAAATCAGCAGAAAATGGGGTTGAAAAATGAAAAAACTATGCACGCTGTTCCTCACATTTTTGAAGATCGGCGCTTTCACGTTCGGCGGCGGCTATGCGATGGTTGCCTTGCTGGAAAATGAATTTATCGCAAAGAAAAAGTGGATTGATAAAAAAGAGTTCCTCGACATGATCGCGATTGCGGAGTCTACACCGGGCCCGATAGCGATTAACAGCGCAACGTATATCGGTTATCACATTGCCGGTGTGCCCGGCGCGGCGACGGCCACGCTTGGGGTGTGTATCCCTTCGTTTGTCATCATCTACCTCATTTCCCTATTCTTTGACCAGTTTTTGAGCTTGAAATTCGTTTCCTGCGCGTTCCGCGGAATTCAGGTGTGCGTTGTGTACCTCATCTTTTCCGCCGGTGTGCGCATGCTGAAAAGTCTTGAAAAGACGGCGTTCAATACCGTGCTTGTCACAGGCGTAGCGGTTTGCATGATAGCGTTTTCCGTTTTCGCGGTTTCGTTTTCGTCCATCTACTTTATTTTGCTTAGCGGTGTGGTTGGTCTTGCGGCCTACTTCATACAGCGCCTGCGTGGAAAAGGCGGTGACGTGAAATGATCTATTTTAAATTATTTCTGACCTTCCTTGAGATTGGCGCAGTGTCGTTCGGTGGCGGCTACGGCATGATCTCCCTCATCCGCGAAGCCGTGCTCTCGAATCACTGGCTCACGGAAAGCGAGTTCATCAACTTTATTGCGGTGTCCGAATCGACCCCCGGCCCGCTTGCCGTCAACATGGCGACGTTCATCGGATCTTCGCAAGGCGGCGTGTTGGGCAGTCTGCTCGCGACTTTGGGCGTGGTGCTCCCCTCGTTCGTCATTATTTTGCTCATTGCGGCAGTGTTGAGTAATCTGCTGAAATACGCCGGTGTACAGGCATTCCTCTCCGGCGTGCGTCCGTGCGTGGTGGCGCTCATTTTGGCTACGGCGCTGACGATGGGTCTCAGCACGCTATTCGGCTTTACGACCATACAAAGCGCCCCCGAGGTTGATCTGCGCGGTGTTGTGATTTTGCTGCTGCTGATTACTTTGCACTTTGGCTATAAGCACTTTAAAAAGAAAGCACCCTCGCCCATTTTGATGATCGTGCTTTCCGCCGGTCTCGGCATTTTGTTCTACGCATTTTAAATTTTGGGAAAAGAAAAGACCTCTGCTCGGGCCAAACAGTCTTGAGCGGAGGTCTTTTCTGTACAGAAAATAGCGTTTAGCCGTTATTTCGGCTGCACTTTTCGGCGTCGATCGCAAGCACGATCATCAAAACGCACAGTGCGTCTGCGGGGTCGTATATGTTCAAAAGGTATGTGTCCGTCCAGTTGAACAGCTCTTTGGAGATGCTTGCCACATCGTGACCGCTTCCGGAAACAACGGTATAATCCCACTCCAAAACGTTGCCCTCCACATGCCAGCCGTTGCATTCTACGTTGTATTTCGGCTTAAAAAGTGCAAATTCGCGGCTGATGCAACCGACATATTGGTTTTTAAAATACATTTCGAATTTCGGCATGAACGTGAAAATGCGTTCTTTTACCGTGCCGACCTCTTCGCCGTAAGCGTCAAAAATTTTCAGGCAGTGTCCCCAGGAGAGCTGCCCTTTGACGACATACACCGTGTTGCCGTTCTCATCGTAAATATCGTAGCTGTCGAACCATGAAAAAAAGCGCTGTTTAAACCGTAAAATCATAAAAAATCCTCTACTTCTTGCCACTGTTTTCAATCGTATAGATCACACAGACGAACCCTGCGATGACCGCGAGCAGTATGGAGCCGCTTAACCCGTCGTTCATGGCAGCGCCGAGGAATAGCCCGACTATGGCGGCCAAGATGATTACAACGGCGGAACCGATTGTTTTCATGTTCACGACAAAATCTCCTCCACGTACTTCTTTAAGTCGATTGTACCACGCTGCGTGTCGGTTTGCAATAGACTTCTGCAAAGGTAAAAGAAAAGAATACGTTAAAAGCAGGTTAAAAACATGAAAAATATCCACATTTTTTCGAATTTTCTATTGACATTTCCTTTGCGGTTTTATATAATTCAATTGTAAATCTGTCAAGCGCCCCGCGGTCACCCATCCTTCGGCCCGGGGTGCTATTTTTCTGAAAATAAAAAAGGCGCAGAGCTCGCTTGGAAATCCCGGCAGCCCTGCGCCTTTTGCAGATCGATCTTTCCGGTTTTTCCGCAGCCGTCGCGTAATTTTAGATATGAAAAAAGCAGCCCGGCGCATAAGCGCTAAGCTGCTTTATCAACGGTGATTAATTTTTACGTTCAGCAAAACTCTACGGTTTTTCCTGTAAAACTGTCATGGCTTCTGATCGTCGCCCAACATGGAATGGAATTCAACTGAAACGGATATTCCACGCCGTCGATAATTGCAATTCCTCTTTCTGCTACAGGTAGGAATTCATAATCCCTGTCAAGAACAAGTACGCGAATGTCCGTAGGACCGGCTTGAAAGTCATCAATGATTTTGTATTCTTTTTTCATTCTTTTTGACCCTCCTTACCGTTAAGACGTTCTTTTAATCGTTCTTCATAATTTGTTAGCCCCGGCATTTTGACTTTATCTCTTCCGTCTGTGGGCATTTTTAAATCGCCCATGAGGCAGGCGTAAGAGATGGCACTTTTGCCAAAGCGACCATTGATACTGTGAGCCGAACAGGTCATTGCTCCGGACATGGACTTGGACGGTAGATTGCTACCAAACAGAATTTGTGAATGTAAACCTCAAAGCAGTTTGCTTCCTGCACGCTTTCTATCCTGCGGCCTGTGTCAGCACATATGCCGTTGTGCTTTGCGACATGAACGGCAGACAAACGCCGCTCTCACCTGCGCCGACCAGCAGCTCCGTGCCGCTCGGGCTGATCAGGAGAGGATACGTCTCACACAGATACACCGGGCCGTCCGTGACACCGTAGCTGTTACCGCCCACAAGCGACAAGCTGAGCGTTACATAGCTTGGCCCGTCCGGAATCGTTTGAATCGCCCAGAAACCGCTCCACATCTCCTCAATGTCGTCGCTGTCTTCGTATGTCCACTCCAGATCGACTGTCCCCCCTGTCTCATCCTCGAGATAGAAGCGCAGCGAGAAATAGGCATAGCGGCCGGTTTCCTCTACCATGGTTTCTGTGATCCAGCCCATGCCTGTACTCTGCGATCCGGCAAGGCCAAGCGCGGTCATGCCTGTCCAGCCGTCAGAAAGCCAACCGGCAAATTCGGATGGGATGTCATACCAGGCATATTCCGTAAAATCGAACGAAAGATAGTCACCGGCTTCCGATGTACACGGTGCAAGATGGCTCGTCGCATCAAGCGAGGGATACCATTCGCAGGTGTTCCCGTTGTTGTCGGTGATAAAGACCTGGGTGTCGGCCTCATGCGCAATGCCGTCAAGATTCGCAAAGAGCAGCACCGGTTCGCCGCTCTCTGACCGGTAGAGAACCTCTGTGATCTCATCGGTCTGTGTTTTTTCGTTCCACTGTACACGGTTAATTGCAACCGTCGCGTTCTCGTCGACCGGCACAATGCAGTACAGATGCCCCGCGCTGCCGATGATGTGCGCATCGTTGATCTCTGCGATAAAGGGGTATTCGAGGAGCATTGCCTCATTGGTTTCCTGCAGCCACGCAGGGAAACCCGCCTCGAAACCCTCATCAAACAGACCGCCGACATAGCCGAGATACGCCGCGCCAAACATTGTCGTCGGAAAATCAATCCTGTCGCGCAACCATCCAAGCGATGTCTCTGCCTCCTGTGAAAACGCGTATTGCACCGGTGGTGTGTCCACGGTCGTATCCTGTGATACAAAATCGTTCCCGTTGCTCTGTAATACAGCTTCCTCCTGTTGGCTTTCCGGAGTTTTTTTTGTGGGCAGTATTTATTTTTGGTTCGTCAGGCTCCGTTTGCGTCTTCTGCGTACAGGCGCAAAGCAACAATAACAGAACCAGTGCCAGCAATAGCACGAACACGCGTCTGGGTGTTGTTTTCATAGCCGCTCCTTTCAGAATTTTCCGCTTCGGCCGGAACCGCCGCCGCCGGATTCGCTGTAACTGCTTCCGCTGCTGGAAGAGCTGC
>OLOA01000810.1_pt1 | contig 33414 bp, 18 predicted proteins | sample 1672201 | NCBI WGS metagenome assembly OLOA01 (sample SAMEA3136658, study PRJEB25190) | human gut metagenome
AGCTGCCGCAGAAGCGTCGACTTGCCGCAGCCGGATCTGCCGCACAGGACCGTAAACGAGCCTGCCTCAATCGAAAGCGAGACGTTCTGGAGCGCGGGCACAGACTCGGTCGGATAGGTGAAGCTCAGATCTGTGATTGTAAACGTCTGCATACAGCTGCCTCCTTTCCGTCCAGAATTGCCGGGATCAGATTCAAAGCAAGATAGCTCAGCCAGCACAGCGCGCTGGTCCATGTCAGACCTGCGCCCCTGCAGCTGGGATAATAGCGCCAGGAAAGCGCGCCTGCGGCATAGCCTGCCGCAACGATTGCGCCCAGGAGGGATAACGCCGCGAGCAGCAGTTTGTCGCGCTTCGTGAGCGTAAAGATCGAAAACGCGCTTCTGCCGGGAAGTCCGTAGCCCCGGGCGCGCATGGAGTCCCCGGTCACGATGCTCCCTTCCAGCGCCCAGTCCGTCAGGGCGGACAATGTTCGCATTCCGCTGGTGAGTTTTTCTTTCATGGTGCTGTTCTCCCCCGCGCCGAGGCCAACGGACTTTCTCGCACCCATGATCTGCCCCGCCTTGCGGATAAAGCTGGGGATCATCCGCAGCACCATCACCAGCAGCAATGAAATTGCCGGGATCAGATTCCCGAACAGGCTTGTGAACTTGTCGCTGGTCATGACCGCGTTATAGCAGCCGAACCAGAGCATCATCACCAGAAACACCCCGGCAATGGCCGCGCCGTAGAGCAGCGCCTCCACCGTGTAGGGTCTTCCGAACACATGAAACAGCACCCGCTCGCCGTAGGTGTTGAACAGCGGGTTCACCACCGTCAGCGCGAGAAACATGGGCAGCAGCATGGCAATTCGCTTCCAGCCCGCCCTGCCGCTGAGCAGCAGATAATAAACCGCCGCGCCGATCGCCCCCGCGATCAGGTACGCCGGGTGCTGAATCAGCACGCTGAAACCAATGGCTCCCACAAAAAACAGGAAATTCACCGCCGGGTGGCAGTTGGAAAAAGCGTCCGCAGTCATAGCATCCCCCAAAAAGAAAAAGTCCCCAAATGGGGACTTCACAAAAACCTCCGGCAGGCATCCCCAAGAGCCTTCCGGGAAAAACGTCAGGTCACCGTGTTCCGGCTCTGGACGCCATTTGCCGAAAGTCTTCTCAGGATGTTCCCAATGACTTTCCGCGGCTCAACTGTCCATCTACGGCGGCTTGGTACCGCTGGGATTGCCCCATTCCAATGTGCGACCCGACTTTATTAAGGAACCTCTGAATAAATCGTCTTCGGCTGACAGCGGATCTTTCACCCCCAGCCTTCGGTATGAAAAATGGGAAATACATACAGTATTCCCGCATTTTCCATACCTTGTCTGGAGGCAAAATCTCTCGCTGTCAGCTCTCGTCGATTTATTCAGAGCTTCCTTTTTTATTCTATGCAGCATATTCTATCATAATCTCCGAAAAACTGCAATGTCTTTCCGCCGCGCATCGTGATTTTTTCCGGTTGAAAAAATGGGAATAATACTTCCGCCATTTGGGGAAACAGGTGCAAATCCTGTGCGAGCCCGTCGTCGTAATGTGCAGTCAACTGTTATTATTCTCACCCGAAGCCGCATTTCGGGGAAACGTCATTGGAGCAATTCCGAGAAGGCCGACTGATAACGCACAAAGCCGAAACATCCAGATGAGCAGTACCTTTCACATGATTGCCCCGAGGCGGGCGGGAAAGGAATTTATTTTTTAGGAGAATGCAGCTATGAAGAAATACAGCATGAAGAAGCTGCTGTCCATCCTTCTGTGCATCGCGCTGATTGCGGCATTGGCGCTTTCCACCGTTGGATGCAGCAAGAATGACAAAACTGAGCCTGTGGCCTCCGCTGAAACTTCCGGCGGTACCGTTTCCATGGGCGAGGGCGAAACCATGTTCCTGTTCAACGTGGTCGATCCCAAAGGCAAGGAGAGCCATTTTGAAATCCACACCGATGAGAAGACCGTTGGCGCGGCGCTGCTGTCCTTGGGTCTGATTGCGGGCGAGGACAGCGAGTACGGCCTGTATGTCAAGACCGTCAACGGCGTCACCGTGGACTATGATACCGACGGCAAGTACTGGGCATTCTATGTGGACGGCGAGTATGCCGCCACCGGCGTAGACTCCACCGACATCACCGCCGGCGCGACCTACACCTTCAAGGCAGAGTAATTTCCGGGCACAAAGCAGCCGGTAAGATGGTTTTAACCGTCTTACCGGCTCTTTTCTGTTGCAATTCGGGAAAATCATCGTATAATGGTAGTGATATTTTACGGAACAGGAGAAAACGCAATGGAAAACGGCGCGGTGTATTTGAAAAAGGGCGAGGGGCGCAGCATGAAGGCGGGCGGCCCATGGGTATATGACAACGAGGTGGAGCGCATCGAGGGCGAGCCGCTGGACGGGGATGTTGTCTCCGTCCACGACTACAACGGTTTCTGTCTGGGCAAGGGCTTCCTGAACCGCCGCTCCAAGCTCCGGGTGCGGATGCTGACCCGGAACCGGAATCAGGAAATCGACGAGGATTTTCTCAGAATGCGGGTGGAGAACGCCTGGGAATACCGGAAAAAGGTGGTGGACACCGGCAGCTGCCGGGTGATTTTCGGCGAGGCGGATTTCCTGCCCGGTCTGGTGGTGGACAAGTTCTCCGACGTGCTGGTGGTGCAGTCTCTGGCGCTGGGCATGGATCGGTATAAGTCCTTCATTCTGGAAACCCTGAAAGAATTGATGGCGAAGGACGGCATTTCCATTCGGGGCATTTACGAGCGCTCTGATACAAAAGTGCGGGAGCAGGAGGGAATGCCCCGGGTCAAAGGCTTCCTGTCCGACCCCTTTGACACCAAGGTGGAGATTGTGGAAAACGGCGTCAGATATTTCGTAGACGTGGCCGAAGGACAGAAAACAGGCTTTTTCCTCGATCAGAAATACAACCGCAAGGCCATCTGGCCTCTGTGCCCCGGTGCGGAGGTGCTGGACTGCTTCACCCACACCGGCTCCTTTGCCCTGAACGCGGGTCTTGCCGGGGCAAGCCATGTATTGGGCGTGGACGCTTCCGAATTGGGCGTGGCGCAGGCCCGGGAGAACGCCGCCCTCAACGGTCTTTCCGACCGGGTGGAATTTCTCTGCGCGGATGTGTTTGCGCTGCTGCCGGAGCTGGAAGCCAAGGGGCAGAAATTTGACCTCGTGATCCTCGACCCTCCGGCCTTCACCAAGTCCCGCGCCTCCGTGAAAAAGGCGGTGACGGGCTACCGGGAGATCAACCTCCGGGCAATGAAGCTCATCCGGGACGGCGGTTTCCTCGCCACCTGCTCCTGTTCCCATTTTGTGGACTATGAGCTGTTCACCCAGACCATCGGTCAGGCCGCCCGGAATGTCCACAAGCGGCTGCGTCAGGTGGAGTACCGCACGCAGGCGCCGGATCACCCCATTTTGTGGGACGCCGAGGATTCCTACTACCTGAAATTCTACATTTTTCAGGTCTGCGACGAGAAATAACAAACGGGAGCCATCACGTTTTCGTGTGATGGCTCCCGAACATTATACTTTCCGTCTTGCCCTTTGAAACCGGTACTCCGTCCAGAATTCCAGCCCCATGGGCAGCAGGCACAGCGCGGCGTAGCCTGCGGCGGTCACTGTGCTTACGTTTTCCAATGGCTTCCAGATGATTCTGGGATTGTAAAACATCGTCGTCGCCCCAAGGATCGCCCCCATGGCAGTCAGGGTGATGCCGGAAAACAGCGCGATCACGAACGCCCTGTCCCGGTTGTCGAAGCGGTAGATGGAAAATGCCGTCCGTCCCCGAAGCAGACTGCCCCGGGAACGCATGGAGTCGGATTCCAGCGCCAGCGCGGAGATCATCCACGTAATCAGCATGGAGAAAATCCGCAGGCAGTTGACAAGTCGTCGAAAAACATTTCCCTGATTGCTTCCCCGGCCGATGCCCTTCTGAGCCAGGTTGATTTTTCTTGCCTCCCGGCCGATTCTCGGAATAAAGCGCAGCAAAATTGTGAGAAACAGCGACAGCCGTGGGCTGACCCTGCCGAACAGGTACAGCACCTTGTCGCTGGACACCACCCGGAACAGGCAGCTCAGCCACATGCACACTGCCGCCGCCCGCAGTCCCGTCACCATGCCGTACACGAAGCTTTCCACCGTCAGGTTGTTGCCGATGAAGTTCTGTTTCAGCACCGTCACGCCGAAATGGTGATAGCTGCTGTAATACAGGGCGAAGCAAACCACCAGCGGCAGCAAGCACAGGTTGAAGATAACCGCCCGTTTTCCGTTCCGCTTCATGCTGAACGCGAAGGCGCACAGGCAGGAGATGGCGAGGAACACCGGGTGCTGGAAAGCCACGCTTCCGTAAATGACGGCGGCAAAAAACAGGAAGTTCACCGCCGGATGGCAGCTTTCAAAGCCCATCTTCGTCCTCCATCATCCCGTACTGCACCTTCACCCGATCCAGCTTTTCCAGCAAAGGATTCCCGAAAATCACCATGGTCAGGAACGTGCAGACGCCCTGACTGAGGTTCACCCAGAAGCCGGACACATAACGGGGCCACGCCGTCCGCACATTGATAACCGACAGCTCCAGAAAAACCGAACAGGTGTCCAGCAGCGGCCCCACCAGCAGCAGCGTTGTCAGGAAACCAAACACGCCCATGACGACCGGCTTTCTCGGCAGTCTCCCCTTTGCAAACAGGAAGCCCGCCAGCAGTCCGCCAGCGCCGTAAGCAAACATCTGCCATGGAGTATAGGGTCCCTGACCATAGAAGAAGTTGCTGGCAAAGGCCGAAATCGCGCCCACAAGGAAACCCGTTTCGGGGCCAAAGGCAATACCCGACAGCATGATAATGGCGAAAATCGCCTTGAAATTGGGAATGGGAATAACCACCCGCGCGGCCACCGCCAGAGCGGACAGCACCGCGATGACCACCAGCTCCCGCGCCTGAGGCTTCCGGTTCTCGAAAGCCAGCAGAAACGGCACCAGCGTCTCAATCATGACCAGCGTGCTGGTGACATAGTAGGCGCGTCCGCTGAACCGCAGGCCGAAATAAATCGTTGCGGGGATCAGCAGCAGGAAGGTCAGCAGCATCACGATATGGGACTTTTTCATTTTGCGGTCCCCTCCGTCATCCATCCGCCGCCCACATCCTTACCGAAGCCTTTGCAGGTGTAGCACCAGACGATATCGTCCCCGTTTTCCACCTTGCAGGCCGAGCAGCCGTAATTGGGGAACCAGCCGTTCACCTTGTACATCCAGCCGGATTCTTTGCCGCAGTCGAATTCATACAGGTGGTTGATACCCTCGATGTAGCTGCTGTCGTAAATGGGCGTCCAGCTGTATTCCAGCTGGATATCCGCCGCCGTACAGACCTTTTGCAGCACGTCAAAGACGGTATTCCCCTCAGTGAAGGAAACCTGCGTTTTGGGCAGGATCACCGCGTCTTTGGGAACATAGGGCGCTTTTTCCTCGTCCAGCGACCCCAGATTATCAAGAACGGTGTCACAGACGATGGTGACGGTGCAGACGCTCCCCTCCTGCCCCGGGGTGATGAGAGAATTGTCCGGAATCGCCGTAATTTTGTACAGGCTTCCCAGATTGCCGTCTTCCCCGCCCCGCAGGTGAAACGCCGTCAGAAGGCCGGTCACGGCGATCACGGCAATCAGCAGAACCATCACGATATTCGCAAGCCGCTTTTTCTTCATTCGCTGTTTCTCCCCGCGAAACTGTTTTTACGTCTCTGTCATTGTGTACAGGGTGGATTTTCCCTGCTCAGCCCGACTCACGGCCACGAGGGCGTAGAAGCCCTGTTCCGTCGCCATCACGTCTTCTTCCCCATCGAGAATGTGCCGGAATGCGCCATTCTCCGTCCGGAATTCCAACAGCCTACTTACCAGCGTGTTCCCGCTCTTGACGAACCGGGAATCGGTCAGGCTGACGCCCAGCTCCGTCAGCGCCACGATCACCTGCGCGACGGACTCGCTGCTCTCCGAATCATAGGCGACAAAGCCGCCGTTTTCTTCCTGCTGCTGAGACAGAACAGTCAGTCCCCGCTCCACCGCGTCCGCCACATCCTGCCGGTCGCGGTATTTGGCCAGCGCCTGCAGCGCCATGGCCGTGATGTCCGTCTCCGCGTCGCCCCCCGCGAACGACCATCCGCCGCCGGGAAGCTCCGCGTTCAGAATATAGTCCACATACCCCTCCCGCGTGGCCTGCGTGGTTCCGGCGGTGTTTTCCGGAATGTCATACGCCCCGCTGTCCAGCGCCAGCAGCGCGAAAATGGGGCCGTTGATCCCCTGAAATACCGTCTGATCAAAGTCCGCCAGAGGAACCAGCAGGTTGAATCCGCCAACGTCCGTGACATCCTTCCCCAGCGCCGTCCACGCCAGAATCACACGGGAATACTCCGTGTACTTTTTCGCGTGGAGCACGCCGCCGTGTTCCGCCGTGTAGGCAGCCACGTTTTCGCCATAAACTTCAAAATATTCCTTCGGTACCGCAACGCCGGAGCGCGCCAGCCCGAATACGGCCCACTCGCCCCCCACGGAGCCGTAGGTTGGCTGCGGGATCTGCTCCATCAGCCATTGGGCAGTCTGTGTCAGTTCCTCGTCCGTTACCGTACTTTGCCCCGCGGCCGTCCGGGTTTCCACAGCCGCAGTCGTTTCGGCAGTCTCCGTCTGCGGCTTGTCTGCGGCGCAACCGCAGACAGACAGCGCCATGATAAGCGCCAGCAAAAGGGCGATCCATTTTTGATTCATAATCTATGCTCCTATTCTTTGGGAAGTCCTGTGTCCCCGACTGCGATCTGATCAGTGCTTCCCGTATCTTCCGTTTCCTTCGGGGCAGCCGCCGGGAACTCCTTCAGAGTTCCCGCGGCATACTGGAGAATCAGTACGGCGTCGCTGCTGTCAATGACGCCGTCACCGCTGACATCCGCCGCCTTCAAAGAAAGTTCTGTATCAAGGCGCTTCGCTTCATAGTCCAGAATCATCTGGGCGTCGGCCTGATCGACCTTGCCGTCGCCGTTGACGTCGCCGAGAAGTCCATCGCCCACGGTCAGATCCAGCGTGACAGCAGGTACCATCGTCTCAACGCCGGAGGTCATCTCCGTTCCGTTTTCCTCATTATGGTACATGACATACGGGAAGGAAATGGCAAACTCCCCGTCGCCGCCGTCCAGCGGGTCAGTCTTATACGTCACGTATGCCGTAACGTCCCTCGTCTTTCCGTTGGCATAGACCGCGGTGACGACCATTCCGGCAGGGTCGAAGGTCTCCCCTTCCGCGTATGCCGTCTTTGTCGGCTGCTGGGTGATCTCAAGACGCTCAATGGCGCTTCCGTAGGCCATCAGCCGCGCCGAGTCGTTCTTGAAGTATACCGTGCCGTATTCGTCGGCGATGGGGCTGCAAATGGCATACTGCGCCTGATCGCCGGTGGGGGTGAACAGCGCATAGGCCGTCGTGCGGCCGCCCTCGGTGGTGACGTAATCCGGGGTCGTCTGTCCGGCTCTGTCCCGCAGAACCCGCAGCTTGCCGGGGGTCATGTTGTCGAAGAAATAGACGTACACGCAGCCGCTTTCCTGTTCATAGGCCGTGGTCAGCAGGCCGCTGGTCTGGGGGTAGCCCTGCGTCTCCACGCGGTAGGCAATGCGCCTTGCAACCACGTCGATCACCGTGATGTTGTGGCCGGAGTACGGGGTAAACTGTCCCGCGCCGGAAACGCCCAGGTAGGCTCTGCCGCCATAGACCACAGGGGTCGATGTACTCATGGGAACGCCGCCCACGCCGTTTGCCAGATTCACGCTCCACTTATTCGTCAGCTTCCGGTCGCCGGTCACCTGAACGGAATAGAAGGTGCCGCCCTTGGAGGTGAAATAGTAGGCATCCGTCCCGGCGTCGTAAACCACCGTACTGCGGATATCCGCGTTCAGGCCGTCCCAGCTGTCCAGCAGCTCGCCCGCCGCGGGGTCCAGAAGCAGCAGCCGGGAAGTCTGGCTGGTGTAGCCGTTTCCGCCGTCGTCCGTTCCCACCAGCAGGAAATCGTCGGCCACGTAAGCGCCCGCCCAGTAGAAGCCGCCCTTGCTGGTATAGTACCAGGAGGCGCACTTGCTTTCTTTGGACTGCGCCGGGTCTTCATCGGTGATGGACAGGCAGACGAAGTTCGCGTTGCCGGTCTCGCTGTTCCAGAAGCCGGTGTAGAGATAGCCGTTTTTCACCGTCAGCGGGCAGTTGGGCTGTCCGCCCAGTTTATCCGTGTAGATCCAGAGAGATTCCAGTGTGGCCGCGTTGAACGCCTGCACCGTGCCGCCGGACAGCGCCACGAAGACCATCCCGTCTGCGTAAACCGGCGGGGTGATGGAGAAGCTGGACTTGTGATCCATGTTTGCCTTTACCTTGACCTCGCCGCTTACGGTGTCCACGCGGTAGATCTTGTCGCCCGCGTAGGTGATGATATCGCCATCCACCAGAATCGGGCTGCCCACGGCGTCCGAGTCAAATCCCACGCCCAGCTGGTTTGCCCAATACAAGGTGCCGTCCTGCGCCGCCGTTGGCAACAATACGTCCGTGACGCCGTTATTGGTGGAAGAACCGCGGAAATCCGCCCACTGCGCCGGGATCGACGGGTCGATGGCGGGGTTGGCCGCCGCCGGATTCAGCGTCCAGACGATGGTCGCCGCGCCGCCGCCCTCCGTCTCGGTGACGGGGTAGGTTTCCGTACCGTTGGAGATCACCAGCGCACCGGCATCGTCCCGGGTCACGGTCAGGGTGCCGGACACGGCCTCGTAGCCGTATTTTGTCAGCGCGTAGCTGTAGCTGCTTCCCTCGCACAGCAGATAATTCCCCGCGTCGTCCGGCAGCTGCTGCACGCCGGTGAGAACGTCCCGCAGATGCAGCAGCGCGTCCACCGGTTCCGTCTCGAAGGTCACTTCCACCGGGGGAGATTTCAGAATGTTCAGGGTATAAGTTCCGGTGCCGTCCGGAGCCTTGTTATTTTCCACCGTGACCGTAACCGTCTGGGTGTTAATGGTGCCGTCCAGCGGGATGACCACGCCGCCTTCGGCGGTCACGTCCGTGCCGTCCACCCTGATGCGGTAGCCCACGTCCTCTTCGCCGTAGCAGGTGTTCTCCTCGTAGCGGGAAAGCCGCAGTTCCAGATTCTGCGCCGCCATGGAGACCGTCACGGAATAGGTCTTCACACCAGGCGTAAAGCCCTTGGTTCCGTCCTCTTTTTCCAGTGCAGCGGCAGCGCCGTCGCACTGGGCTGTCATGTCTTTCAGCGTCAGCGTGCGGTCAAAGCGCGTTACATAGTCCTGATAAAAAGTAACACCGTTCTCTTCCTTTGTCAAGCGGATGGTGACCGTGCCCGCAACGGGGTTCTCCTTCATCAGCAGGCGGTTCAGCAGGGTGCCGGAAGATGCGCCGGAGGGTAGATCAACGGTTTTTTCCTTCCCGTGGTACAGGCTGCCGCTGAATACCTGATTATAAATTGCCTGAATGCTGACATTTTTCTCTCCGGTCGCCGCCCAGGCGTAGACCATATGCTCCGTATCTTCATAGGAAACCCTGTAGCTGTGATTCTCCGGGGTAAAGGGGGCATCGGTTTTCAGCGAATTCTTGGAGGACGCACCGGCTTTTTTCCCGTAGGCCAGACTTGTCAGCCAGTCGCTCATGGAACTGAAGTCCACGATGATGGTGCTGTTGGCCACTTCCTCAAGGGAGAAATCGTCGGTAATGTGATAATAGGTATTTCGGGTCGCGACATAGTGGTAGGTCTCCCCGGGAACCAGAATGTACCGGTAGCGGTTCTGGGTTGCGGACTCCCGGAGTGTCGTATAGGGCATCACAACGCCGTTGCTGTTGACCACCTCAACAGTTACGGAACGCTCCGACAGGAAGGACAGGCTTTTGCCCTCGCCCGGCTGAATTGTCAGGGTGTAGGTGCCGGAATAGCCGTTGGCGGAAACCGTCACAGGGATGACCGTCTCGCCGGAAACATCCACCGTCACGCCGTTCGCCGCGTTCTTACCATTGACTGTTACGGTGTAGCCGTTTTCCAGCGGCTGCCCCGTGATCGTCACTGCCGTGACCGTGTTCAGAACCTTATAGGTATATTCCATGGTATCCGGTGCGAAGGGAATGGAAGCCGCCTGATCTACGCCGATCTGATCTTCGACCCGGATGGACGCCAGCGTGGGAACGCGGTCAAAATGAACCGTGTAGTCCTGAGAATAGGTATAGCCGTCCTCACTCTTACTGCTGAGCCGGTAGATCACGGTATTGCCCGCCGCGCCCCGGGTCAGCACACTGTAAGCGCCGCTGGTCAGGGACTGAAACGCAAGCGCCTTTTCCATCCGTTCACCGGTGCTTGCCAGCGTGTAAATGGCGGTCAGGGTCGGGATCTCGGACAGCAGGCCGGTATCGTACTCCGCATAGGCGTAGACCGAACCGGTGAAGGTATCCAGAACGGGAACCGTCACTTCCCTGTCAGACCACTGCCCCGGCTGCCATTCTTCGTCCGTAAATTTATTATCCTTGTTGGTTTCCTCGCCGAAGCTTCCGGAAATACGGAAGGTGTCGGTGATCAGCCACTCCGACTGAGGAAGCTCTGCCGATACCGTCGCTGCGGCGCTGACCGTGATTTTGCCTTCCACCCGCAGTCCCGCCTGCTCGACGCAGAAGGTGTAGTCGCCCTTGGGCAGCTCCAGAACGCCGTCGCCGTCGCCGTCGTCCGTCCACTGCTTTCCGTAGGCGTTTACCGCCGTGATGGATACGCCGGGATAGTTGTCGTCGGAATACGCCGCCGAGCCGTCCGTGAAGCGAACTGCGTAATGCTCGCCGGTGAGGGTGTTTTCATAGTTCCTGACCGCGTCATTCAGATTCGACGCGAGGGTCTTGGCGGACTCGCCGTTGATGCCCACGAACAGATCCCGGGCGGTATCATATTCCTTTTTGGCGGCCGCCTGAACGTCGCTGCCCTTTTTCTTATAGTCCGCCATGGCGGTCATCAGCTGCTTCAGTCCGTCGCTGGGCTTGCTGTCCATATCCTCGCTGAAGCGCAGATAGCCGATGGACGCCGCGCTGACGGACAGGTCGTAGTTACCGTTCTCGTCGCTGCGGGTAAAGTTGCCCGTCACGCCGTCGATGGCTGAGATCATGCCGGTATCCAGCCCTGTGAAGGTGTGTCCGCTGGCGCTCAGCGCCTGCGCGGCGGTCTGCCCCGCCGTACAGGAAATGTATTCCGGTGCGATGACCAGCTTTCCGCCGGCCTCCACCACGAGTATAAACCCGTTTTCCGCCGCAAGCGCCGTTACCGGCAGACAGCCGATGAGCAGCAGTGCGGAAAGCAACAGGCACGCAAGGCGCTTTCTCAAGTTCTTCATACTATGTTCTCTCCTTAATACAGGCACTGAATCCATTTTATCCACACCCGGTGGTACCATTTTACATTCTTTTTTAGACTTCCCTGCGTATCGGCGTAGAATTTCAGCGCCGATTCTCGCTGCTCCTGCGTGAGTGCGTGGCTGCTGAACATGGCGCGGTCATTCAGGCGGATGGCTTCTGCCAGCGCCGTCGCGTAATCGTCGCCGAAGCGCTGCTTTGCAGGCTCGCACAGCGTCCGCATGGAACCGTTTCCTCTGCGCAGACCCAGCTTTTCCATCAGCGCCGCCGTGTCCGCGAAAATCCAGCAAACGGCTTCGTTTATGTCCTCCAGCTGGTATTTCTGTTCCCTGCGCTTGCGGATCAGCTTTCTTCTGAGCAGCAGGAGCAGGAACAGCAGAAGCACGATCAAAAGCACCCACAGCACACCCAGCAGCATGGCCTTGGCGATTTTGGTCACGGTGCCGCCATCCGGCTCAGGCTCCTGTGTCCCGTCCTCTTCGGGGGTCGTCTCCTCTTCCGGCTGGGTCTCCGACTCGGCGTTGTCCGAATCTCCCTCGTCCGGGTTTTCCTCCGGCTTCTGTTCCAGCATTTCGCCCAGTCCGGGAGTCAGCTCCATGGGTATCCAGCCGATCCCGTCCTGATAGACCTCCGCCCACGCCCGCGCGCAGCGGCTGTCCACGGTCAGAGGCTCGTCCGCCTGAGCATCTGCAGCCATTTCTTCCGAAATGACATACCCTTCGGCGTAGCGTGCCGGAATTCCAAAATAGCGCAGGGTCATCACCGCCACCGTGGCATACTGGAAACTCGTCCCCTCCGCTGCGGTCAGGGGCAGCTCCATATCCTCCGGCGTTCCTTCCTCCGGGAAGCACCGGCTCAGAAACGTCAGCGTGCAGGCCTGTGCCTGCGGCAGGGTGAGATTTTCCCGGGAGCCGTAGCCCGCCGTGGTCTCGTCCCAGTATTGCCCCAGCAGCTGCGTCACGCTTTCCGGAACCTGAAGGTAATTGCGGTACACAAAGCTGCGGTACGCGCTTTCCGCCCTCCGGTATTGCAGCACCTGCGCATCATCGGTGGTTTGCAGCCGCGACAGGGTCTGCTCAATGCCATTTTCGCCGCCGGTTACTACGGAGTACCGGTACGTCCTCTCCCCGTCGGAGGGAGGGCTGTCCTCTTTCAGGTTTTCCGCCGGTAAATTTCCCGTATCCCGCAGGGAGAAGGGAACATATTGGTAAGCGCTGCACGCGCCGATATTCTGAATGGAAACGCTGCCCGTGCCTCTGTCCGTTCCGGCGGCGGCCGACGCATACTGTGCCGCCGGGTGAAAGGCGTTTTCGTTCAGCCAATATAAAAGCGCCTGATTCTGCGCCAGAACGGCAGAGTCCACCGTGCTCCAGATGTCGCCTTCCAGCGTAGCCCCGGTGAATCCCCGCAGGTACAGGGCTTCCGGGTTCGACATGGTCACTTCCAGTCCGGCCCGGGTGCCGTTCTGCTTCTGATAATCCGTGAAGTCGCCCTCGGGCAACACGGTATTTTTCGTCTCGTAGCGATAGGCATGAATTGCCTTGCGGCTATCTTCGCCGATTTTCTGCGTCCAGCTTTGCACACCGGGAACCGACGCGCACAGAAACAGCAGCCCCGCCACAATTCCGCAGAGAATCCAGCCAAATGTGACCGGGAACGCCGCTTTCCGGCTCTGCCACCCGCTGTAAGTAAGAATCAGCACGGCAGCCGCCAGCGCGGCCAATCCGGGAAGTACCTCGTCGGTCTTGAAAACCGCCATTCCCGCCAACGCGGCGGCGGGCAGCAGCACTGCCAGTATAGCCGGTGCCCGGCCGCTCAGCCAGCAGCAAATCAGCGCTATAGCACTTGCGGCCGCCACAGCAAACAGCGTCAGGCACAGCCCGCTTTTCTCAGCAGGCAGCTGCGTCTCCCATTCGGGAAGCACCCAGCCCGTCCCGGCGGTATAGGTATTGCGCATCTGATTCCAGAACAGGCGGTAGCCTTCCAGCACCTGCTGTCTGCAAATAAGCACCAGCAGAAGCAGTATGACCAGCGCGGCAAGGAAAAACCACTGCTGCTTCTGAAACCGGATGGTCACGCCGTAGGCGATGCACACGTATCCGCCCGCCGCCAGCAGGATTGGCAGCAGATTTCCCGTCCGAAACCCGGCCAACGCCGCAAGCGCAAACATCAGCGCCGCGCAGGCGAGCATCGCCGCCAACGTCTGGAAAATCCATGCGCCGTCCGACGAATTCTCAGGCTGACGCAGGTGCATCCCCTGTTTTATTTTTGAGGTCAAGGCTTTCGCCTCCCTTATACGGGTTTTTAATAAAACGCTTTTAAGCGTTTTATTAGGCCGCAGGATTGCGGCCAGCGGCATTGCCGCTAAAAACGAAGTCAATACATTTCTTACCGCCGCCCCGGCGGTTCGCTGTGAAACAGCGCAATAAAATGATGAAATCATTTTATTGCGAAATCGTATTATATGTCAATTTCTCCCAGTTGTTCCCGATACCGCCCCACGTCGAAGGGGATGCTCCCCTCCAAAGGCGATTCGCCGCAGAGCAGCGCCGTGACATGCCCCAGCCGCTGCATCTGCAATACATCGGCGCAGGGTTCCTCCCCGATGTACACCATATGTCCGCACAGGGCATCCGGCCGGGTCTGTACCAGCAGCGACGCGCCGCCGACACCATCCTTCCTTCCGGCGGCGCACAGCAGCCGGGGGATAACACCCACCAGGTCTTCCATGCCGCAAATCTCATGCAGGACGCAGACATTGCTGTCCGTATCGTTCCATCCGAGGGTGAACTGGACGCCGCTATCCGACAGGCTCCGGCACGCTGACACCACCGTTTCCGCCTGCGCATCAATGCGTTTGACGCTGCCGGACTGCCCCGTTCTCTCCCAGAACACCAGCACATTGCGGGTGATGGGCAGCGCCGGGTCACGGACGATCAGCCGGTCAAATTTTCCGCTGAGTTTCCAGTGGATCTGCCGCATACTGTCGCCGGGGACGTATTCCCGGATCTGGAACGTCTCCGTCAGGTCGGCGCCGGGCCGCTCCTGAGAATAGCTGTCGCTGTCCTCCTGACTGTCGGGATTGGGGATCAGATTCACCCGAATGGGGAAGGTGTCCGGCTGCACCGTCATGTGCGCCTCGGCAGTGCATCCGCAGCGGACGCCGACCAGACCGAAGCAGTCATAGAGCTTCACCTGCTCCACGGAGATCCGGATGCGTCCGCAATATTCACTTCCCACCCGAAGGGACGTACGCCGTTCCCTTTTGGGGAACGCCCACATCATGACGTTCTGGGTGCAGCTCTCACCATTCAGCTGATTCCGGGTCGTTACCCGGCAGCGGATACGCAGAGCGGGCAGCAGCGTGGGGTTTTCCAGACAGATCGTGACGCCGCCCTCGTCCCCTTTCCGCACCACGGCAGGTGCTTCCACCCGCACCCGAAGCCGTTTTCTCAGGAAAAGGTGGATCGGGAGGCTGCCCAGAGGCAAAACCAGCAGCGCCGCCGCCAGAGCCAGCGCGCCGCTGCTCCCGTAATACAGGGTAAGCCAGACGCAGATGCCCTCCAGCACCGCCCAACCCAATTTCATTGCGATCATAAGCAGTACCTGCTTCCGTTCGTTGTTTCGTTTATTGCTTAATCACCGGCATTTTCACAGAATCCAGAATGGCGGCAATGACCGTCTCCGGCCGCTCCTCCATCATTCTCGCCTTGGTGGTCAGCACCAGACGGTGGCAGCACACATCCGGGAACACGGCGGCCACATCCTCCGGGATGACGAAGTCCCGGCCATTGAGGTAAGCATAAGCCTTCGCCATACGGCACACCGCCAGCGCGCCGCGGGGGCTGACGCCCAGCTGCACCATGGGGTGCTCCCGGCTGGCCTGTGTCAGCCGGGTGACATACTCGTAAACGGCGTCCTGAATTTCCGCTTTCGCCGCTTCCTGAATCAGCGCCTGCAGCTGCTCCCGGTCAACCACCGGGGTCACCCGGTTCAGGGGGTTTTCCGTGTGTCTGTCCCGCAAAATGCTGATCTGGCTTTCAAAATCGGGGTAGCCCATGCTGATCTTAATCATAAACCGGTCCATCTGAGACGGCGGCAGCATCTGCGTTCCCGCAGAACCCACGGGGTTCTGGGTCGCCAGCACCACGAAGGGCTGGGGCAGCTCATAGGTCTTGCCGTCCACCGTCACGTGCAGTTCTTCCATTGCCTCCAGCAGGGCGGACTGGGTCTTGCTGGAGGTGCGGTTGATCTCGTCGGCCAGAAGCAGATTCGTCATGACCGCGCCGGGCTTATAGACGAAGCTGCCGCTTTCCTTGTCATAGACCGAGTAACCGATAATGTCCGAGGGGACGGTATCGGAGGTGAACTGAACGCGCTTGGTGTCCAGTCCCAGCACCTTGGCAAAGGTCATGGCCGTGGTGGTCTTACCCACGCCGGGAACGTCCTCCATCAGCACATGGCCGCCCGCCAGGATCGCCATCAGGATTTTCTCAACAATTTCGTTTTTACCCACAACGACCGTTTCGATCTGCCGCAGGATCTCAGGAATTTTCTCATTCATTGTGATTCCCCCTATTTTTGATGCATTCTTGGGAAAAGCCAGTTCAGGAAGAACATACGCACGCTGTACGTATCCTCTCCGGTTGTCCGGTAGTCTTCCGCGCCGCAGACGCCGCAGTAGCGGACTTCCTCCCCGTCCCCCGCGGGCATCCATTCGCCCCAGCTGTGGCCGGTGGCCGGGAGCGGGTCTGTGTGGGTATCGCCGCAGTCGCAGGTATACTCGACGTAGCCGTCCTCCGTGCAGGTCGGGTCAACCCGGTGCGTTTCATAGTAGTCGTGTTCGTGCGGCACATGATCCGGGTCTTCCGCGCCGCAATACCGGCAGAAGCCGTCCACGTAATCATGATATTCGTCGAAGGTACCGGGCTTCGTCATGTCATAGCCGCAGCTGTCGCAGTGGTACACGATTCTCTGGCAGGTAGCTTCCTGAATCGTCAGGGCGCCGCCGCAGATTTCTTCGTGGAGCACATGGCAGATACGGCACTCATAATCGTCCCAGTCCTCACTATATGTGTACTCATGATTTCCGCGCCCAAATTCCTCGCCGCAGGTCGAGCATTTCTGATAGTGCTCCAGCGCCGTGTGGTTCCAGCGATTGTCCAGCGTGTGCCCCTTCGCTTCGGCTTCTTCTTCCTTTTCCATGCCGCAGACGCTGCATCTGACCGTTCTGACGCCCGGCTCGGTGCAGGTGGCGGTGTTGGTGCCTTCCACTTCTTTCCAGAAATGCTGCTCCGCCGCGCCGCACTCCGCGCAGACGTGGCTGTCCTCCGTGTCCCCGGCGTCGTATGTCCAGTTGTGGGGGAGCGGGTCGCCGATGACCGCCTGACAATCCTCGCAGAGCAGAATATGGGTTCCGTCCTCCAAATCCTTGTAGGTCATATGCGCGTGGGGGCAGTCCTGAACCATGCCACAGCAGCGGCACACGTAGCGAACGGAGCCGTCCGGGTCTTCTGCGGTTTCCCATCGATGGTTAACATAAATTGTGCCATTGCGCCCTTCGACACAGTATCCCACAACATTGCCGTAATTGTCGCTGCCGCCGCCGATGTCCCACCCGTAGGCCAGGGTGTAGCGCAGCGTCAGCACATCTCCGTCCCTCAGATGCACCGCAGACATGGACTGACCCGGGTAATAGCTGCCGCCTATCGAGTACATCCAGCCGGAACCGCTGGTATAATCGAACTCGCCGAAGGTGCTGCCGGAGCCGACGCTTTTGTTCAGTCCGTTGCGGTACAGGCAGCGCCACAGAACTGCAAGACCAGTCCCCGCGCCGAACCGGGCGTCGATGGCTTCCAGCACTTCCTCTTCCGTGCTTCCCGGCCAGACCGCATCTTCCAGTGCATCTGCGTGATAGTCGGTATTCAAACTCCGCAGATAGAAACCAGTGTCCAGCGTCCCGCCGTAATCGCCCCGCCAGCCGAGAGTATCGCTTGCCGCACCGAAGGGTTCACCGGTGTCCTTTCCCATGATCGCCTTGGCGACCACATAGGAAATCGGCTCGTCCGCCAGAACCTCATAAGGGATAGGGCCGACAACACCTACCCCCAGCACCGTCATGTCCACATAAATCGTCGCGTCCCCGATTTTCTGTCCGGGTTCTACGCGGAAACCATTCAGCGTCAGCTCCGCTTTCCCCCAGTTGCCGTAAGCGTCCTCGGCGTAAACATAGAGGGCATGTTTCTTTCTGTCCCCCGTCTCCGGATTAGACGGAAACAGGCCGTACTCCCAGGCGTCCCCGGAGGAGGTAGGATCCGTGACCTCAATTCCGTCCAGTGTAACCTGAATAAATTCACTCGTCCCTTTTGCCGGAATGCTGACCGTATTCCCTGCCGCATCTTTTCCGTATGCGGAAACACTCAGATTGGTTATGACTTCGTTGGGAATTTCATCCTGATCTTTGAGGTCCAAAAGGATTTCTATGCTGTTCGTTCCCTTATGCTTGTAGGGAACATTGATTTTGAAGGTATACTGATTTCCCGAATCGTCTTTTGCTTCGATCGTGAAATTATTCTGACCGGTTTTTCCGCCATTCAGGTAAAGCTGAACCGCGTCCGATGTTCCAAGGGTCAGGGTTTTATTATTGTTTCCGGGCTGAGTGCATTTGACGGAAGTGATCTCAACGCCGTCGGCATCGGAACCGACAACGGACATTTCGTATGGCAGCATATCCCCGGTCAATTGGTCGTCATAGACGGTATCCGCCGTCCTGGACTGCTTGTTTTGGCAGAAAACGCTCCTCTCGCTGCCGTCGTTGAGGGTATAGCGCATTTCCAGCGTCACATCGTTGCCATAATGCAGAATAACCTCAAAATGCGCCGTATGTCCGTTTGCAAGAGCGGTAACCGAAATCCGATAGGTATTGGAGGTCTCACCTGCCGGCATTTTCATACCCAAAACGCCTTGGTCAATCGGCTCCAACTGCCTGCTCCCGGATGTTCCATCGGAAGTATAGCTGGCACTCAAAATTCTCGCGCCCGCGCTCTCGGCGTCCGCGCCGACCAATTTCATCTCGTAGCTTATCCTGCCTCCGGCCAGCTGGTTACTCTTGATTTTATCCACAACGCTGCCGCTGGGCATACAAAGCAGCGTGCCTTTGTGATTCCCGGTTCCTCGCCATGTAAAAGAAAGCTGCACATCCGGGAGCTTCTGATAGGTAATCTTATACCGGAAAAACACATCCCGTTCCGCAGTCCTGACCGTAAATGAAAAATTGTAAACTTCTTTGTCCGTTCCCGCTGCCGGATTCATGATCAATGAGTCGCTGGGCCACTTCAGTTCTCTTGCCGTCTGGGTGGATTCCGTAATGGAGATGCCATTCACAATCTTTGCATCCTGCGCCTGTGTTCCGGTCAGGCTTACGCGAAACCGGAACAAGTCCTCGTTCAGCTCATAGCTGCTTACGGAAAACGCCTGCGTGTTGCCCGCGGCACAGGCAATGCTCTTTGCGTTCCAGGTCAAGACCAGCGACAGCTCCGAGGGAGAAACTTCCCCGCCGTCGGCGCCCTGATTTCCGTCCTCCTGATCGTCGCTGCCGTCGTCCGTGGAGGAATCTGGCTGTGTTTCTTCCGGACGGGTCTCGCCGACATCGTCATTCGGCTCTGTGGATTTTGTCTGACCGCCGCTGGGAACCGAAATGGTGTTCAGCTGCTCCAAATTCTCCCCCAGCTTCAGCACCGTGATCTCCCGGACGCCCTCCCCTTGCAGGGGGTCATCCGGCTGGGCCTCCTTCAGCCCCGTTCCCGGAAGCCACAGTCCCAGCAGGATCGCGGCGATCAGCACTGCGCACAGGCCGCCCCGCAGATATTTGCTGTGAAATAATGAATTCCAATCCATACTGCCATTCCTTTTGTCTTCGGAATTTGCCCCAATTCACGTGCCGCCGCAGAATGCACGTGTGCCCCACCCGGAAAATCCGGGTGGGGACGCATGAACTTATAGCCACTTTGCGTAGAGTGTCATATTATCTTCAACCTTGTCGTTATCAAAATCCCAGCGCTTGGTGCAGCTCTCATCTGCGTACCATCCGGCGAAGGCTCTGCCGGGGCGAACCGGCTGCTCGGGACGTGTCACCAGACTGCCCTTCTTCACCTTCTGATCCTTGACCTTGCTGTCGCAGCCGGTCTCGAAGTGAACCGTCTTTCTGCCCAGCAGCAGGAGGAGCAGGAGCAGAAGCAGCAGACCAAGCAGGCCCAGACCCAGCAGCCACCACAGACCGCTGCCGGTGCCGTCAGCATCCGTCTCAGGCGCGTCGCCCTTCTCCCATCTTGCGTACAGGGTCACATTGCCCTGAACGGTGTCGGTGTCAAAATCCCACGGATTCTGGAGGTCGATATCCGAATACCAGCCCACCAGATGGTAGCCCTCCCGGGTAGGATTGTCCGGCCGCTCCACGGTCTCGCCGTACCGGACGGTCTGGCTGGGAACCGCCGTGCCGCCGTTTGGCTCAAACGTGACCGTGCAGTCGGTGGAAATGATGATGGTCACATCCTGACAGGACGCCTTATATTCATCGGTTCCGTCCTTGGTGGACACCAGATAGTCCTGATTCGTGATCTTGGACACGCCGGACGTGGCGATCACCTTCAGCTTGAAGGAACCGACCAGACGTTGGGCGTTCCATTCCTCGCCGCCGGACAGGGACACAAAGTTCATGTAAAATTCCCGGTAATTGTCCCGCAGGCCGATGTCCGTCGTGGAAATGCCGTTGCTCAGCAGGGCGCTGCCCTCCACCAGCTCGAAGAAATTGCTGTCGTAGCGAATTTCGTTCTGCATACCGTACATGGTGTAGGCGTCGCCGCTGTCCGACCGTTTCAGGTTGAAATCCACCTGAATGATGTCGCCGGGCTGTACCTCTTTCTTATCGCTGCCGTCCACGGACAGCTCGAAGAAGAAGTCACGGGCGTTATCCACTGCCATCGCCGTAGGAATGCAGGTCAGGAAAAGCATGACCGCAAGTAAGCAGGACAGAACTTTTTTCATCATATTTTGCTCCTTTTCTGTGGGTCGGGTCATTCCTGACCGCCCGATACGATCCCATAAATTGCCATTATGTCAAGCGCGTTGATCATACCGTCCCGGTTGACATCCAGACGGTCAAGATCCTCTTCCGAGAAATCCGTGCCGCTTATCACAGCTCTGTACAGGCCCATGACGTCAAGCGCGTTTACCGTTCCGTTCTGGTCATAGTCTCCCACCAGAACCGTCGATACGGTTCCGCTCACGGTCGTGACGGGAATGGCGTCAAATACAGACAGCAGCCGTTTGTTGCTGCGCATATACTGCACCACCGGCTGTACCGCCGCAGTGCCGGAAAAGTCCTCACTGACCCGGAACGTGGCCGTAAACAGAATTCCGTCTGCCGTCGCGGCTTCTTCCAGAGCAGCCGTGACGTAGCCAAAGGTCTTCTCGTCCGTACCTGTCCATTGGGTATTCACGGCAACCGTCGTGCCGCAGAGATAGGGCGTTTCCCCTTCCGCCGTCCGGATGCTCAGCAGCTCCAGCTGCTCCCGGTCATAGTCCAGAGCAATGCCGAAATTGGTAAAGCCCCGGTTCCCGGAAATGCGGATGGGTACAGTCACAGTCCCCCCCGCCGTCGCCGACACGGAATCGGCGGACACGGTGCAGTCCGCGATCTCCGCCGCCATGGCCGTCACGGCCAGCGCGAATATCAGTGCGATGGCCAGAATGACACTGGTGATTTTCTTCATATGTCACGCTCCTTGCTGTCCGCTGAGAATGCGGTTGACGATCCACACCGCATCCTTTACGTCCACCTTCCGGTCTCTGTTGACATCTGCGTTCAGGAATTTGTGCATCACCATGCTTACCAGCGTGTATCTCGCGTTGTACACGTCGTGGTCGAGATGTACGTCGTCCACATCGATGCGCCCGCTGAGATCAACGTTGCCGGAGTAGTCGATGGAGGCGGCGGCCTCCCCTTCTCCGATGATGATACTGTTCCGGGCAGTCCGCACGACCTCTTTTTCATCAGCGGAGGAAATCACCAGCCATGCGTAGGCGTTGTAGGCTTCCGACCAGTACATATTCTGTCCGTCGTACATGGGGACATGCCCATCTTCAACGCTGCCGCTGTAAGTCACAAGGTACATGCTCTGCTTATCCAGCGTGACGTATACGTTGACCTCCACCGGGGCGCCCTTCGTAATCGTGATGGTGATATCTCCTGTAACCTCGCTGCCCGAAATACGGTAAATATTCTTTTTACTGTCGTAGGTACATTTGACGGTGACGCCGTTGACCCTTGCGGAAACGTCGTAATCGGTATCGTCCTTACGATCAATGCGGAATGTATAATCCGAACCGCGCCGTGTGGTTTTCCTGCCCACCGCGTCGTCCGCGCCGGAGCCGATGAAGCTGACCGACACATACTTGGCAGAGCTTCCGCCGCCTGAGCCGCCGCTGGAGCTTCCGCCGCCGGAATTGATCTTGGTTTTCTGCGCGGTGACGACAATGTCGCCTGTGACGGCCGCACCCGGGATCACGTAGCCGCCGTTCTCCGCCTTGTAGCCGGTGTAAGATTTTCCGCCGATGGTCACACGCAGAACGTAGCTGTATCCGGCCTTCCGGTTCAGCTTGAAATGGTAGGGCGTGTTATAAGGCGCGGAATTCTCGCCCGACAGATCCTCACCCTTGAATGTTACCTTGTAGGTCTTGGGGGTTCTGTTCGCCTTGACCGTGATATTTCCGTTGATCTCGCTGCCGGGGATGGTGTAGGTGCCGTCGCCGTTATCCTTGACCGTGACGTCCTTGCCGCCGATCTTCGCCGAGGGCTTGTAATCATAGTGGAGCGGATCTGTCGCACGGAAGGTATAATCCTCCCCTGCCGCCGCGCTCAGGCTGTCAGAGGTCAGACCATCCTCCAGCGTCACGGTGTATCCCGGCTGGATGGTAAACTTTGTGGTATTTCTGCTGATCGCAGCCGGAGGCGCGTTTTTTGTCGGGGCGTTTGTGCCGGTGTCGATCTTCGCCGAGGAAATCACAACCTTTGCAGTCCCCGCCGCCTTTGTCTTGAATGTCAGGGTTACGACCTTCGTGGAAGCGGACTTATCCGCGCCGTAGCCGATGACGCGGATGCTTCCGCTCTTTTCGGTTACCGAAGCCCCTTTATCCGCCGCCTGACCGGACACATAGGTCAGCCGCGCGGTGTCATAGGTCAGCACCAGATCGTAGGCATTGTACTTTCCCCCGGAGACGGACACGCTCATGCTGACGGTCTTCCCAGCATCCGTAGTCTGATCCGGCGAAGCGGCGACCGAATAGCGCGTTTCCGCGGCATAAACTCCCATGGGCAGGGCGGACAAAAGCATTACAAAAGCAAGCAGGCTGGACAAAATTCTCTTTTTCATAAAATCACATCCTACGGCAAAGGTGTCGGAAATTCACAGCTGTCCCCACTTTCCATAGGGACACCTGTGACCCTCCGAATTCTGCGGTCTGGCCTCCCCCGCCGTGAAAGGCGGGGGAGGCACTTTGGTTTCGGGTCAGAAGACCCGGTCATTCAGGAAATCACTTGATGAGGTTGACGATAGCGGTAGCGTCAGCGGTATTGACCTTCTTGTCGCCGCTCACATCGGCATTCAGGAACTTCAGCATGGAGACAACATCGAAGCTGCTGTACTTGGTGTTGTACATATCGTATGTCAGCTGAGCGTCGTTGACGTCGGTCAGGCCGGTGCCGTTCACATCGCCGCTGTAATCCACGGTTCCGGCAGAGGTGCCTTCCGCGACCTTGACCTTCGCAGCGGCTTCCGCCTTCACAGCCTCCAGATTATCCGCAGAGATAACCAGATAAGCGTATGCGTTGTACTTCTCGGACCAGAACATGCTCATGCCGTCGTACTTGGCAACCTGACCCTCGGGGAGAGTGCCGGAAGCGGTCACAAGGTACATGACCTTGCCGTCCAGAGTGAGGTACTGGGCGACGTCCACAGCAACAGCCGCGGTCTTGGTCACTTCGATGGTGATGTTGCCGGTGATGGTGGAGCCGGGGATGGTGTAGCTGCCATCGCCGTTCTTGACCACCTTGTCGGTCACATCCACATCGCCGACCTTGACGGTAGGCTCGGAGTAGTCGTAGCCTTCTTCCTTATCGACGGTGAAGGTGTAATCCTGACCCTTGGTGGCGGTGTCGTTGCCCTTTACGTAATCGGGCTTGGTGACGGAAACCACGGAGGAGGGCTTCACGGTCTTGGTGACGCTGATCACAATGTCGCCCTTGATGTCGGTGCCGGGGATGGTGTACTTGCCATTCTCGGGAGTACCCAACGTGTAGGCCTTGCCGCCCACGGTCACGGTGGTGTTATAGGTATAGTTGCCGTCCTCGGTCACGGTGAAGGTGTAGTCGGTGTTGTAAGTGGCCTTATCGGCAGCAGTCACATCGCCTGCGCCGGTGCCTTCCACGGTGACATTGTAGCTCTTGGGCGTCATGGCGGCATTGATCACCAGATTGCCGGTGACACCCGGGATGGTGTAGGTGCCGTCGCCGTTGTCGTTGGCAGCGGTGGTCTCGCCGCCCATGGTGGCGGAGATAACGTAGTCGTAGTTGTCCGCGTCGATAGCGGTGAAGGTGTAGTCCGCGCCGGGAGCGACGGTGGATTCACCGGACAGGCCCTCGCCCAAAGTGACGGTGTAGCCGGTCACGGAGATGACGGTGGTGGTGTCGAGGATATGTGCATCGGGGGCGTCGCTGCCGACGGCCTGAGAGCCGATGTCAACCTTGGCAGAGGTGATCTTCACTTCCGCTTCGCCCGTGCCCTTGGCGGTGAAATTCAGGGTAGCGGCGGGGGTGTCCAGATTCTTGTCATCGCCGAAGCCGATCACACGGATGGTGCCGGGAACGTCATCCTTCACGACTGCCAGAGCGTCGGCGGCGGTGCAGGAATTGTAGGTCAGCTTGTCGGTGTCATAGGTCAGGGTCAGATCATAGGCGTTGTAGGTGGTGATGATGCTGTCGCTGTTGGAAACATTGATCTTGACCTCGGCGCTCTCGCCGACGGTGACAGTCTTGTCCTCGGAAGCGGAAACTGCGTAGCCGACGAAGGCGGGGGCTTCCGTTGCAGCCACGTCCACGGAGCCGGGAGCAGTGGCAACATTCATGATGGCGTCGCCCTTATAATCCGAAATGACGATGTTTGTCAGCTGGAAGTGATATTCGCCAGCCTTCAGGACCCTGAACTTCAGCTCGCAGAACTGCCCCTTGGGGATCACGGTCTGGCTGGTCAGGTCAAGCCACGTCAGGCGGATATACCGCGCGCCGGTGGTCTTATTGGTGTTGTGGTTGGGTGTGAAAGCGGTGTTTGCGCCCACGTACTCGAACAGATCCTGATCGTAGTACAGGTCCATCTGGAAGCATCCGCATTCGGCGATATTGCCGCTGGCGTTCAGATAAATACTGAATTCCTCGCCAACCGCCGGGTTGGCCTTGCTGGCCGTCACGCTCATGGTTTCCGTGGTCTCCACGGCGGAGGCGGTGATCGCCATGCCGAGAACCATGACTACCGCGAGGAGCAGGCACATGGATTTCTTAAAAATTTTCATAACATCCTCCTGTCAGAAGTTGTTCTTTTTTGCTTTGGATTCAGTGCCGGTAAGATGGGGTTTGCCGGTCAAAACAGGATATTCCGGCCGGCAAACCATCTGCTGGATCAGTTGTCGCTCTTGATGATGTTGTACAGCGCCATCACGTCGCGGGCATCGATCACGCCGTCGCCGTTGACGTCTGCAACAGTGGCGTCGAGGTCATCGCCGGAGTTGATCGCGTTGAACAGAGCCATTACGTCGGTGGAGTTGATCACACCGTCGCCGTTGAGATCGCCCTTCACGACGGGCTTCTCGTGGATGGTCAGGCGGATGCCGCCGGGGGTGGAGCAGATGACGCCGGAGTTCTCCTTACCGGGCTGACCGGCCAGAGCAAAGATATACTCGCCGGGAGCCAGGGTACTGGTGTCCACGACCAGGCTGCCGTCGGCTTCCGCATTTCCCACATACTGCCATGTGGTCACGTCGCCGGAAACGATATCGTTGACAGGCGTGCAGTAAACACTGGGGCTGTAGTCGATGAGGGTGTGGGCAGTGTTGTAAGTACCATACATGTCAGCGCCCGCATGGTACAGCTCCAGTTTGATCTTGTCGCCCTGAACGGGATCCGTCTTGTCTGCTACGATGTAATTAAAGATGCTGGTGGTGTCATTGAAGAAGCTATAGTCGGTGAAGTGGCCAAGGGTGACGATGTCGCCGTCGCGGAGCAGGATTTGATCGCATGTGCTGCCCCAACCCGCAGAGGCCAGAGGATACTCGTAGTTCAGATAGTAGTTCAGGTTCAGGTCGTAATTCCAGATATTCTGCAGGAAGATGGAGCCAGTAGAACCGCTGTAATTGAAAATATCGGTGCCCATACCATTATCCGCCAGATAGCCCTTGCCCGCATCCGCAGGGTCAATGCCCAGATAGTAAACCTCGGTGGCATAGATGAACAGGTGCAGCATGGTGATCTTGCCGTAAGCGAATTCCTTGGTGCCGGGGTCCAGAGCACTGCCGGGGCCGCCGGTGGGGTCACCGCTGGCAGGGCCGTAATTCTCAGAGGCGAAGTAGAAGTTCTCAAGGCCATACAGCTCCAGATCGAAGTAAGGAACGGTGACTTCCTTCAGAGCCATGACCTGACCGGACTGCTCGCAGGACTCGAACGTATCATCATGAGAGAAGGAGAAGTAGACCGTGACAGGCTTCAGAACCTTCTTCGTCGCGCCCTCGACGGTGATGACCAGATCTGTGGTGACGTTCTTGACGGTGTAAACGCCCTTCTCGCCGGTCACGGTTTCGCCGTTGACCTTCACGGCAAAGTCTTCGCCCGCCTCGTAGCGGTAATCGACTTCCACCTTGAAGGTGTAGTCCGCGCCGTCCATAACGGCTTCCTTACCGGTGACGAGGTAGCTCTCGTCGGTGGGGATGGTGACGGCGTGGTCAGCCTTGGTGACGGTGAGGGTGTAGGAACTGGTGTAGCCGTCCTTATTGGTGACGACGATCTCGATCTTGTTCTCGCCTGTGGACAGCGGAATGACATTGCTGGTCTCGCCGTTGTAGGTCACGGTGTAGTCCTCGCCGCGAGGTGTCGCCAGAACGGTAACGCTGTCCTTCGTAGTCATCGCGGTGTAGGTCTTCTTGGTGGCAGAGAAGGTCTCGTTGACCTTGACGCCATCCAGAGCCAGCTTCGTCAGGGACGGGGCAATGCGGACAGTCTTGACGGTGTAAACGTCCGTGGAACCGTCATCGGTCACGGTGATGGTGAGGGTGTTGGATTCGGCGCTGGCAATGTTGAAGCCGGACAGGTTCTTGCCTGTGGAGCTGCCGGAGATAAGCGTCGTGTTGGAAGCCTCGCCGGTGCTCATGCTCGTCCACGTGGCCTTAATGCTCGCCTTAGTGGACAGGTCTTCGCCGCGGGTTGCCCATGCGTAAACAGCATTGGTGCTGTCCGGTACGAGCAGGGTGTATTCCTTGACGGCCGGATCGAAGGACGGGGTCATATCGAAATACTTCGCGCTTCTGATGCTGTCGGTGCTGCCGAATCTCAGAGTGGACAGGCCAATAATGATTTTCTTCACGCCGCTGACGGTGATGGTCAGGTCGGAGGAAACCTTCTCGACGGTGTAAATGCCGTCAACCGCGGTAACTTCGGTGTCGTTGACCTTGACGACCATGTTGGCCGCGTCGTAGCCTTCGGTCACGGTCACGGTGAAGGTGTAGTCTTCACCATTCTTAACGGTCTTCTCACCGGTGATGGTGTAGCCCTCGCCCGTGGGGATGGTGACGGTGTGGTCGCTGATCTCAGCGGTCACGGTCTTCAGGCCGTAGTTAGCGTTGTCGAAGCCGTAGGTGTAGGACACGGTGTAGCCGCCGGTCTCCTCGTTCTTGACGACGGAAACATAGTTGGATACATCCCGCTCCTCGCCGTTCTTCAGCTTGGTGACAGCTTTCAGGCCGTCAACAGTGATGGAGCCGTCCTCGTTCTCGGTGATGGTGGGATACTGGGTGATCTCCAGAGATTCGATCTTGGAGGTGATCGCCATCATGTAGCAGGAGTCGTTCTTATAGTAGATCGTGCCGTACTGGTCGGCGATGGTGGAGCAGATGCAGTACTGCGCCAGGGGGCCGACCGGGGTGAAGACCTCGCTGTAGCCGGAGCCGGTGGTGGTCACAGGCGCAGTCTGGCCGGGCTTATCCTTCAGTACGGAAACGCCGCCGGGGGTATAGTTGTAGGGCAGGTAGATGTACACGGAGCCATCCTCGGCAGAGTATGCCGTGGAGACCATGGCAGAGGTCTGGGGATAGCCGACGATGGCGTAAACATACGCCTGCGTCATGGAGCCGTCGCCGTTCAGGTTATAAACCGCGATGCCATGGCCGCTGTTGGCGCCGAACTGGCTGGTGCCGGCGACGCCGATGTAGATTCTGCCGTTGTACACGGAAGGCGTGCAGGTGGACATGGCGTTGGCATTGCCCTGCGCATCCTTGATAACGACTTCCTTGTAGTCCAGAATCTTACCGGTATCCCAGTCGATCTGGGCGTTGCCCAGAATGCCGCCCTTGGTGGTGAAGAACACCCGGTCGGATTCGGGGTCATGGGAAACGTTGGAGCGCAGGTCGCCGCGGATACCCTCGTGGGCGTCGAGCTTCTCGCCGGTGTAGCGGTCGAAGACCAGCAGCGCGGCGCCGTTGGTGTCATAACCGCCTGCGCCGTCATCGGTGCCGACGATGGCAAGCTTGTCGGTGACGTAGGCGCCCGCCCAGTAGAAGCCGCCCGCTCTGGTGTAAGTCCAGCTGGCGTACTTGACCTCGGTAGCGGAGGCGTGGTCTTCGTCAACGGTATTGATGCAGGCAAAGTTGGCGTTTCTGTCCTCGCTGTTCCAGAAGCCTGCGTAGATGTAGCCGTCCTTGTAGGTGATGGGGCAGTTGGGCTGTCCGCCCAGCTCGTCAGTGTAGACCCACAGAGACTCCAGCGTCTTTGCGTTGAACGCCTGAATTTTGCCGCCGGACAGGCCAACGAAGACCATGCCGTCGCCATAAGTCATGGGGACGATGGAGTAGCTGGACTTATCAACCATGGTGCCTTCGGTCACGACCTCACCGGTCATGCTGTTGAGACGGCGGATGGTGCTTCCGGAGTAGGTGTAGATGTCGCCATCGACCATGATGGGAGAACCGGGGGCGGCCGCCCAGCCGGTGCCGTGCTTCACAGCCCACAGAAGCTCCGTGTCCTCAGGAGCGTAGGGGGTCTTGGCGTTGGTGATGCCAAGGTTGTTGTCGCCGTTGCGGAAGTTGCCCCACTCGGCAGTGATGCTTCTGTCGAGGTTCGGGTTCTCCGTGGCCACAGCCAGAGTAATGTCGACGGTGCTGCTCTCGCTGAACTTGAAGCTGCTCTTCTGGCTGACATAGCCGTCACTCTGCACGAGATAGGTGTACTCGGCATCAGCCATGACGGAATACTTGCCGTCCGTGGGAGCAATTCTGTCCTTGTTGGAATCCCAGACAGTTACCTTGGCGTCGGCGGGGTCAACGGTGAAGCCGACCTCGATGGATGCCAGTCTGGTAACGGTAATGGTGTAGGTATTGGCGTAGCCGCCGGGGTTGGTGACGACCACGTTGATCTTGTTCTCACCAAGATTCAGCGGAACGGTGGTGTCGCTGCCGCCGTTGACGGTGACGGTGTAGCTTTCATCACGGGGAGTCGCCGCAACGGTAACGCTCTCGGCGGCAGTGGTCGCGGTGTAAGCCGTCTTGGTAGCGGAGAATCTCTCCGCGAACCGGATGCCGTCCAGAGACAGGGCGGTCAGGCTCGGCGCAACTCGGACGGAGGTGAGCTTGTACTCATCCTTGAAGTCGCCGTCCACAACGGTGACGGTCATGGTGTTGACCTTCGTGCCGGTGGGTGCGAAGCCTGCCAGATTCTGGCCGCTGGCTTTGCCGGAGGTCAGCTTCTGTGTCTTCTCGGTATCGACGTTGAGGTTTACCCACTTGGCGGTAATGGTCGTGCTGCTGCTTCTGTCATCAGCCTGCGTCGCCCAAGCGTAGAACATATTGGAGTTGTCCGGCACGAGCACGGTGTATTCCTTGACCGCCGGGTCGAAAGCCGGAATCAGCTGGAACATCTGCGCCTTGGACTCGGTGCTTGTGTCGCCGAACTTCAGAACGGACAGGCCGGCCGTCTTCTGAACGGCTTCGGTCACGCCCTCGACGGTGATGGTCAGGTCGGAGGAAACCTTCTCGACGGTGTAAATGCCGTCAACCGCGGTAACTTCCTCGCCGTTGACCTTGACGACCATGTTGGCCGCGTCGTAGCCTTCGCTCACGGTCACGGTGAAGGTGTAGTCCTTGCCATCCTCTGCCGTGGCTTCTCCGGTCAGGGTATAGCCCTCGCCGGGAGTCAAAGTCACAGCGTGACTGGCAGCCTGCTTTTTCACGACGCCCTCGACGGTAATGGTCAGATCGGCAGTGACGTTCTCAACCGTGTAGCTGCCGCTTTCACCGGCCGTCAGCGTTTCGCCGTTGGCCTTGACTACGAAGTTGTCTTCCATCTCGTAGTCGTCGGCGATGGTGACGGTGAAGCTGTAGTCCTTGCCGTCCTCTACCGTGGCTTCTCCGGTCAGGGTATAGCCCTCGCCGGAGGTCAGGGTAACCGCATGGGTCAGGGCTGCGTAAGTAAAGTCAAAGAATTCGGCAGCAGACTGGTTCTCCCCGTCAACGTAGTATGCCATGCCCACAGCAACTGAACCAGCCGCACTCCGCATGAAATTTTCAACAGGAATGGTCACCGTCTTGCTTCCGTCATCGTTGGTCGCAACCGTGAGAGCCCCGCCGAGAGCAATCTCGCTTTGTCCCGGGTACGTATTCCTGTAGAAGAAAACTGCCCCGTCATCCCCGGAAAGCACAAGCTTGACACTTTCCGGATAGGTGAGAAGCACCTTTTCGGTTCCTTCAGGAATCGTCACATGGTAATACGGTGTGTTGATCGATTCACCCCACGCCGCTTCACCAACAACCGTTTCCACATACTCGACGGTCACATTTTCGCCGGATTCCGTGGTAATGTTGGTGTAATGAACGGCTGCATCTGCCTCTGCGGCAAACGTGTTTACCGGCACAAGGCTGAACGTCATCACAAACGCCAGCAGGAATGCCAGTAGTCTTCTCTTCATAAATAAACCTCCTCATTATATGGTATTGCAACGCCCGCAGGCGTAAAGCGGAATTCATTCCGGCCAGCTCCGGCACGTCGGGTTTACCGCCGCCGGGGCGTTCTGCTTATGCTGCACGTTTTTCAAACGCACAGTTTGTAGGTCTTCTGACTAACACGTTCGGACGAAATCGTCCACGCCGCTTCCCGCCTTCTCAGGTTTCCCCAATGACCCGCTTTCGCGGAAAGGAAGTCGGCTCCGTGCTTACAGCACGACAGGTCTGCCCGCCGTGTTCCGGTTTTGCACCGGATTCCCTTGTTCAGCTGAACAAGAATGCGTGTCTCCCGTTTCGGTCGGTCGCGCATTTGCCACAAAATAAGCCGGATATCTATTTGCACCGCCGGATACCCGGCGGAGGTTTTTGTTTCCTTGATACCGCCGCCTCTGCTCCGACGGCGGTATTAAGGGAGGAAAAGCTGTTCCTTGGGCAATCAAAACAGCTTAATGGAAGCTCTGATTCCATCGGCAAGAGCTGACAGCGAGGGATTTTGTTCCCAGGCAAAGACTGGAAAACGGAGAAATACTGCATGTATTTCCCGTTTTTCAGTCTGCGGCATGGGGGCAAACGACCCGCTGCTCAGCCGCAGACGATTGATTCAGAGTTTCCTTATATTACAGATTCGCGCAAGGGGGTTACGCGAATCAGGTAATACCGGATTGACGATTTTTTCTTCTTTTTTCTTCCTGCGCCTTCATTCGTTCCTTCGCCCGCTCCCGTTTTTCGGCTTTCTTCTGGCGGTAGATGGCTCGCTGGCGCTGGGTCTCTTCCCGGACGCGCCGGAACTTGCCCGGCTGGTTCGGATGCTCGGGGAAAGGCAGCCCCGCCTCCGCCACAGCCGCCTCCCAGCTTCCGAAGCGTGTCTGAATGGTCACGCCGCCCGGAATCTCCCGTGGCCATGGCGTGTGCCCCAGTTCGTCCGCATATTTGCGGAGATAATCGGCAAGCTGCTGCTCCGTGTCCTGCGCGTGTTCCACGGCGAAACGGTTCTCCGCTTCTTCCAGAGCGCACGCGGTCATTCTGCGGATGGTCGCGTCATAAATCGCATTTCTGCTTGGCGTCGGCATAATGCACCTTTTTCTACATTTCCATATATAATGAAGAACGGCTGCGGCAGTCCAAAACAACAGACCGCCGCAGCCGTTTTTCTGCGCCGAAAACCGACCGTCTCCGCCCAATTCCCGGGGCAAAGCGGCCGCTGTCTGTTTCCGTAGGTCTCCTGACTTGTGTCTCGAGCGGCGGCCTGTCTGCCTTCTCGGAATTCTCCAATGACTGGCTTTCACCAACGGCAGGCCGTCTCGACACTTACAGTGCCGGCAGCGTGGGGACTCGCACCCCGTTCTCTTGTTCAGCCGGGCAGTCTGAACGCCCCGCCCGGCCACGGAAACATGAATTAGGTTGTAATTTTAGAGAAACCACGCAAAAAATGGTCATCGCGTGTTCCACCGACGGGTAGAACATCGCCATGACCATTCCGAAGCAACATTCTGACGAAACAGTAGGTCTCCCGACTCGCGCCTCAAGCAAAACCTGCCCTGCCTTCTCAGGTCGCCCCAATGACTGGCTTTCGCCAACGGACAGGCTTCTAAACGCACACGGTATTGGTCAATGCGGGGCATCCTACCCCATTTCCTTGTTAAGCCCTGCCCCCTGACGAAACCGCCGTTACGGACGCAACGCCTCTGCTCGTGTTTCTCTATTCAGTATTATAAGACCGATTTAAGAAATTGTCAATACAATTTTTATAATCCCCACAACATCTTGTGTCGAAAAAGCCGTCAGAATCCACATGTTGTTACACATTTGTAATCATTTTCCGTCAGAAGCCGCCACCCGGAACCACGCGCCGCCGGTTTCGATCAGCCCGTCCTTCCGCAGCTTCCCGATCTCCGCCGACATGGCGCTTCGCTCCACGCCCAGATAATCCGCCAGCGCCTGACGGTCATAGGGGATCGTAAACTCCGCGCTGCCGTGGCGCTTCGCCTGATCGAGAAGAAATTCCATCAGCTTTTCCCGGGTCGTTTTCCGGGACATGAACCGTATCTTCTCCGTCAGCGCCAGATTTTTCTGAGCGATGCCCTGCAAAAGATTGTATACCAGCCGGCTGTGGAACAGGCAGTCATGGCCGCAGCCGGTCATCACCCGCCGGCAATCCAGCAGGAGCACGGTACTGTTCTGCACGGCAAATGCGCTGACCGGCAATGTCTCCAGCCCCGCGCAGGCGAAAGCTTCCGCGAACAGCCCGCCGGGCGCGGCCACCGTCAGCACGCTTCGGTTTCCGTAGTAATCGTCCCGGACGATCTGCACCCCGCCGGACAGCACGACCCCCACGAACCGGGCAGGCTCCCCTTCCAGAAACACCGGGTCGCCTTTTGGTATCTCGACCACCTTTTTGTCCAGACAGTTCAGTATTTCCGGCATTTCCTGCCGCGTTATCCCCGTGAACAGCGGACATTGGGACAATATTTCATAATATGCTTCCATAATCGCTCCTTTGTTGGAATTCCAACATACGTTTTTGCAATAGTATAGTAAACTGTGGCCATAAAGTCAAGGGAAGCTCTGGACAAATCGGCGAGAGCTGGCGGCGAGAGATTTTTTTCTAGACGAAGGCTTCACAAGTGGAGGAATACTTTGTGTATTTCCCGCTTGTGAAGCCGCACGGCTAGGGAAAAAGGTCCGCTGTCCAGC
>OLOA01000814.1_pt1 | contig 33297 bp, 26 predicted proteins | sample 1672201 | NCBI WGS metagenome assembly OLOA01 (sample SAMEA3136658, study PRJEB25190) | human gut metagenome
CCATGATAATGGTCGCTTCATCGTCGGTGAGATTACGGACGATACAGGGAATTTCCGTCAGTTCAGCCAGAGCAGCCGCAAACTTTCGCCTGTGGCCTGCCACCATTTCATAGCCGCCGTCCTCTTTCGGTCGGACAAGAGCCGGAACTAAAACGCCGTATTTCCGCACGCTCTCCACCATTTCGGCCATAGCTTCATCCTGCTTGACCTTGAACGGGTGGTTCGGAAAGTCGGAGATTTCGGCAGGGTTCAGCGTGACAACCTTTTTAAGCTGTGCTTCCGCGCGGCTTTCGTCGGTTGAAAACAAATCATCTAACGGCGTCATTCCTAAATCTCTCGTTTTTGCGCTCAATCTCCAACGCCTCCTTTGTCAGCGCGTGATAGGCGGCGGCAACCTTGCCGTTCTTGTCGTGGGCAAAAATGCTCTTTCCTCGGCCGCTGGTTTCTGCGGCTCGGACGGAAAAGGGGATCTCCGTCCCGAACACACGGATTTTCTCGCCGTAGTGGACGCAGAGATGCAATGATCTCCTTGGCTTCGTTGGTGCGGCTATCCACCATCGTGAACAGGATGCCGTCGATTTTCAGCTTCGGGTTGATCTGCCGCTTGACCTTTGCGATGGACTGCATCAGCAGGTCCAGACCTTTGGCCGAGAGAAATGACGGTTGGGACGGGATGATCACGCTGTCCGCTGCGGCCAGTGAGTTGATCGGCATCATACCGAGCGACGGCATACAGTCAATGAGGATATAGTCGTAATGGGGCTTGACCGCATTGATATATGTCCGCAGCACGCTTTCCCGGCTCATGGCGTTGATCAACCGAATCTCCATGCCGGACAGTTCAATGTTCGCTGGCAGCAGGTCAACGCCCTCGCTGTGATGCAGAATACCGCAGCCGTCCGGGATAGGGGTATCGTCGATCACATTCTGCATGATGTCCGCCAGTGTGACGGGCAGCTCATCTGGTTTCGGGTAGCCGAGGGAGAGGGTCAAAGAGCCTTGCGCATCTGCATCAATGAGCAGCACCCGCTTGTTTTGCTGGGCAAGCCCGATGCCGAGGTTGGCGGTGGTCGTGGTTTTGCCCACACCGCCCTTTTGGTTCGTCACCGCGATCACTTTGCAATTCGCCATATGGGTTTCCTCCTTTGCATAAATTTAGCCGCCTGCGGCGAAGCAGACGGCTATGTAAAATTAGGAATAATATAAATTGAACCATCCAAGAACGCGTTGATATTATTCAGATAATGTGCTATACTATAAGTATAAGCGAAAAGAGAATGCTGCGTAAGCGGTGAACGCAATGGAACATATGTATGAAAGTCACACAGGAGGGCAAATCAGTGGGGGATTTATGACCGCAGGGTTCGCATTTTGTGCCAGCAAGGAAAAATTGAGGGCGTTATTCAAAAAAGGACGCTCCTATCTCATACCGTGCAATGCTGTAACGCCGGCTGACGGGCGTACCCTCCGTCACAAAGCAGTATCGGAACAATCTTTGCTGTTGTTCTCCCACATCGGCAATATAAAGGAACAGTTTAGATCAGCGTCGCCCACTTACGGCAGGTGAATCACAGCGGTTACAAGAGGAAATTTCGATTGAAGGAGTTGAATAATATGGAAAATCCGCACGCACTTTCAACGCAAGAGAAATGGATAAATCTATCCAGGAAGGAAATAAAGCACATTTTTATTTATTATTGCAGTGTTTTTATCATATCACTTATAGTTTTCGGCATTATTATTTATCGTTTTATCGGAATTCAAACTGATAATATCGGAATGCTACTGATTCTCTCTTTCGATTGCGGATTATTAGGAAGCACCTTTTATTACATAAGGAAACTATATAAGTCATGCATACAGCTCTTAGTTGATACGGAAAATAATATAAATTCAGTAGTTGCCCTTGGAGCAAAAGTATATTTCTATTTTCGGCCTATAATGGGTGCTACATTAGCCCTCTTTATTATTCTCGGCATATATGGTGGATTTTTCTTTTTACAAGATCAGCCAGCAATTAATACCGAAAAATTCTATATTTTTACCGCTTTAGTGGCATTTATTGTTGGATTCTCAAACGGCAATATAATTGTCCAATTGGATAGAAGTAAGGACAAAATCACAGAAATGATTAAATTAGGTAAAGAGAGGCAATGATTATGTCGGCATCAGAAAAAAGAAAAGAAAATATAGCAAAATTAGAAAAACTCGCCCAAGAGGTTCTGCAATTAAAAAATATACATAGACAGCGCAGACCTATTGTTATAGAATTTTGTGGTAGTCCTAAGGCTGGAAAAACTTCTTCGATTAATTCTTTGAACATATTTTTAAAGAGAAACGGCTTTAAAACGGCCATATTAACCGAAAGAGCAAGTGTTTGTCCAATTTCAGACAAAGAAAGTCCTGTCTTCAATTCTTGGACCTGTTCTGCGACGATTAATGAAATTAATGAAAAGATCGATTTAGCAAACACTTCACCTAATCCAGAAAACAATTTGGACATAATTATTTGCGACAGAGGTATTTTTGACGCCTTGTGTTGGTTTAGATGGCTAAAAAACAGAAATAAAATGGATGATACAGAGTATGATGTATTAACACAGTTTGCTTTGCTTAATAGGTGGCAGAAGAATATTGATCTTGTATATGTGTTTGTTACCACACCTGAAGAATCTATACGGAGAGAATACGCTAATCTGTTGACCGACAAACGCGGCTCAATAATGAAAGAAGACATTTTATCTCAGTATAAAGATGCCGTCCAGCAAACACTTTCTGAATACAAAAATGCATTTAGAGCAACATATATTATTGATACGACTGAACAAGAACAAAATAGTGTGGGTTACGAGGTAACAGAAAAAACTTTAATGACATTGAGGGATATGCTTATGGAAAAAATAGGATATGTGCATAGCTCAAATTTGATTTTACATGATGGAATAAATGAGTTTTCTTCTGTAAAAACCGGATTGGAGAAAATTCAATATGATCTTCGTGATAGGGTTGAAAGCGATTCCAATTTAATTCAACCTATAGCAATTGCAGTGATCACTACCCATGATCAGAAAAAAGTTTTTTGCGTAAAGAAGACAGCTAAAAGTACTGAAAAATCCTCTCCTGAGTCGGGGCAAACGCTACTATATGTTGGGGGACATATGCGGAGGGAGGATTGTTCTTCAACTTGCGATTCATTTTTAGATGTTTTAAGAAATACGTTGAAACGAGAGCTGTACGAAGAATTGGGTATATCTATTGCAATTGACAAAAGCCAAATTCCATTTGTAATTTATACTCCTGACAATGTAAAAAGCAAGAAACATCTTGCAATAGGATGGAAAATATCCATGGATGAAGAAACGAAATTTAGATTGGATTCATACGAATTGGTGCAAAAGAAGGGAAAAACACGAAGTGGTTCGTTCGTTCCTTTAACAGATATTGTAAACGCTGATATGAGTTTTGAATCTTGGAGTAAAACTATTTTATTGAATTTATTTTCAGAACAGCTTACAAAACCGCAACGAGAATATATAGAAGGGCACCAAATTCAACAATTAGAGATATTCGATATTGAGTAAACACCAAAAGCAGCTTGCTTAAATTTAAGCAAGCTGCTTTTTAGCTGATTATCGCTTTAGCAGGACAATCTACCGATTATGAACATGAGTAGGCCAGTGAAAAGACGCAAATAAAAGGTTCCTGAGTGGGGGATGTCACAAGAGTTTAACACTCATAAGGCCAGTTCATCCCCTGTGTTCAATGCGTTGTTTTGTTTTCTGTTAGACTCTTGCTTTGAGTGTCTTGCTGTATTCCGCATAATCCTCGCTCAGCACATAATCGATTACGCAGGCTTTGGGTATAAGGTATGTACATCTGATATAAAAATGTTTGACCTTATTTGCCCGCATTATTTTTCGGGCTGTGCTGTCACCGATACCGCCCAGCATGGCTTGAAATTCGGGCAGAGTGATAACATCAGGATAGGCAGCAAAAAGTTTTTCATAGTGTGCGCGCGTTCGCATAGCGATACCTCTTTTTCGGAAAGTGTGTAGTCAATGGCAGAGAAATACGCTATAATGCATTTGTGATCAATGAATCTACTGCGTGTGCTGTTGCGCTCCGTTTGTGGGTCACATCCCTCCGATGTCCCTCCAAAATCCAAAATTTCCGTCCAAATCGAAAAGAGCGGAAATGGCAGACGAAGCGGAGCTTTTCTGCACATCAGCTTCAAAAACAGTAGTATTTACAAGGCTTTTGGTGTCCGTCAACGACCTCCACAGGGGGCTGAGTTCGTCTGTGTTCCGTGTGGAGCAAATAACTCAAAATTGTCTGTCTCTGCCGATCTGCACAGGTTATCAGAGAGCGCAATGAGTATTGGCTCATTTTTCGGAAATCTTAGCGCAAAAAATGCTTGGAGTCAACCAATGCAGAAAAAAGCAAAAGATATGTTGGCGCTGATGGGACTTCTCTTCTATCGCGAGCGTATCGGAAAGGAGAAATATATGGAAAGTCTACCGTATCTCTATGGTCAGCTGCTCAAAGCGGCAGATGAACTGCACGCCCTATACTGCAAGGTGGTACGAAACGGAGAGGTTCCACCGCAGTTTGTGGGGGGCACCCTGTTTCAAAGTGCAGCGGAAGCGCCGATTCGTACCCTGAACATTCTGAGTCAAAGGATCATGCCATACTATTCGTGGGCAAAAAGCTATCGTCTGAAAGAAATTATGGAAGCCGACAAAGAAAGCTGGCGTGCCGGGTGGCTGTATCGGATTTGCGAGCAAATCGTGGATAAGCTGCAGAACAGTTGGGCACCCCAAATCCGGTTCAGTGATGAAGAAAAGGCACAGCTATTTATTGGTTATCTGGCGGCGTTTCCAAAGAAGGAGCAAAGTGAAAAAAATTCTGAGGAGGATTCAACAAATGAGTAAAGAAATCAAGCGAGCAACCGGTCTACTGGTGATTGAAGTTGTCAATTCAAACCCCAATGGTGATCCTGACCGTGAAAGTGATCCTCGGCAGCGCCCCAACGGCTGTGGGGAAATTTCTCCAGTCTCTTTCAAACGAAAACTGCGTGACCTGCTGGATGATCACGATGCTCCATTCTTCAAAGCACTTCCTGAAAAGTTCAGCGGGAATGCGGAGCGGTATTCAATTTTGGAGCATCGCGGACGAGATAGGAAACAAATTCAGGCAGAGATGGGAAATGATCCTTCCAAATTCATGGACAGTGCATTTGTTCGAAAATATTGGGATGCCCGTGTTTTCGGTAACACATTCCTTGAAGACGGAGGAGACAAGGGTTTTATCAAAACCGGTGTCGTCCAATTCGGAATGGGTGTGTCCGTTGCACCGATTGAAATTCTTCGGCAAACGAACACAAACAAGGCCGGCGTTCAGGAAGGGAAAAACGCGGGCATGGCGCCGCTTGCCTATCGCATTGTTGCACACGGCGTATACTGTATGCCGTTCTTTGTCAATCCGAACTATGCCGGTAAAAGTGGTTGTACCGCCGTGGACATTGAGCTTTTGAAGCTGCTGATTCCTCATGCGTATGAGCAGAATCGCTCTGCAATCCGTCCCGACGTCCGTATTCGTCACGCGTGGTACATCGAGCATAAAAACATTCTGGGAAGTTGTCCCGAGTATCTGCTGCTTGACGCATTAACCCCGAAAAAGCTCGGAAATATCAACGATCCATCTACATCTTGGAATGATTATGAGGATAAGATCACCTTGCCACAGGAACTTCTTGATCGGGTTGAAAGCTGTGTTGATCTGGTAACCTTGTGATGGAAGCCTTTCTTGCACATAGTTCCCGGGACGGCTGTCCGCCGCAAACCTACGAAGCACATATTCGGGGTGTATACGCAAAAGCTTCAGCGTATGTAGCAGGCGTTGAGCAGTATACAGCAAAAGCCAAAGATATCTTGACTGAAATCGTGCAGAAAAGTGCACTTATGCATGATCTTGGAAAATTGGATGATGAAAACCAAAACGTGCTGCATAGCTCGGATAGAGGAAAGCGCCATTTACCAATCAATCATGTAGATGCCGGAAGCGCCGCTTTGAAGTCTCAAGATAGCCAAGATAGTCTGTATGCTGCGCTGATGGTGTATTCACACCACAGAGGGCTTCCAGATTTGGAGACCGAATCTCTACGGGAAGAAGCAATTTTTCGTGATGAACACGCGGAGGTGCGGAAACGAACTGACGAAACACTGGATGAACTGCTTCGTCGCCATGAGATGATTTTTCGATCTCAAGCTGTCAAAGAAACGCAGCCATATGACGGTGATCAAAATGTTCTTTTCCGTATGGCGCTTTCTTGTCTCGCTGATGCTGACCACAGCGATACTGCTCTCGCATACGGACAAGCTCCTACAGGCAAAAAAATGCCGCTGCTACGCGCAGAAGAGCGGCTTACCGCGTTGGATAAATATGTGTCCCAGCTCGGTGGAGGTGATGAACGCAGCCTCCTGCGTAGTGAGATGTATCAAGCGTGCCGAAATGCAAAAATCAACAGTGGATTTTCAATGTGCGATAGTCCTGTCGGCTCTGGAAAAACAACTGCTGTGATGGCGCATCTTTTGCAGCAAGCTTCCCAGCGAAACTCTCGCCGCATATTTGTTGTATTGCCGTATACCAGCATCATCCAACAGTCAGTTGATATTTATCGAAAGGCGTTGGTACTGCCGGAAGAGAATCCGGAAGAAGTTGTTGCAGAGCTGCATTCCCGCGCTGATTTTCAAGATTTTGATACTCGTTATCTAACATCCTTGTGGAGAGCACCAATCATTGTTACAACAGCAGTTGCCTTCTTTGAAACTCTGTCATCCTGTCAGCCTTCTGCGCTTCGAAGACTTCACGAGCTGCCGGGAAGTGTGATTTTTGTGGATGAGGCACATAACGCACTACCCATCAAACTTCTCCCCCTTGTATGGCGTTGGCTGAACGTTTTGGCAGACGAATGGAGTTGCTATTGGGTGTTGGCATCAGGTTCCCTTGTTCGCTATTGGGAGCTCGATCGTCTGAAGGAAATAGGCATGGCACAGCCCAAAGTAACGGAATTAGTCCGCTATGATCTTCGGAACCAGCTGATGGCGTATGAGCAGAATCGCATTGCATTTCTTAACAAGGAGTCCCCTGTCAGTCGTCGGGATCTGATTGAGTGGGTGGCAAATTCTCCTGGGCCGCGGCTGCTGATTCTGAATACGGTTCAGAGTGCCGCTGTCATTGCATCGGATATGGCACAAAAGTATGGCCGGGGATGTGTCGAACATCTATCAACTGCATTAACCCCAGAGGATCGTAGTAAGACGATCAAGCGAATCAAGCAGCGTCTGAAAGACACCTCCGACAGAGATTGGACACTAGTTGCCACCTCATGTGTAGAAGCAGGCGTAGATTTTTCCTTCCGAACAGGTTTCAGAGAAATGTCCTCGTTGCTTTCCCTTTTGCAGGCGGCAGGAAGAGTTAACCGACATGGCCAACTTAAAGATGCAGAGATGTGGAGTTTTTCTTTGCAAGATGACTCTATGTTGAGCCAGAACAAAAGCTTGGAATGCTCAGCTGATGTTCTGAAGGATTACTTTGCAAGAAAGATTCCGATCACTCCGGAACTCAGCACCCGTTCTATGCACGATGAGATCATCAGAGATGACAGCTGCATAAAAACGATCAAACAGCTCATGGAACAGGAAAATGTGATGCAGTTTCGAACTGTAGATCGTGAGTTTGAAGTAATCGATGCAGATACCATTCCTGCGGTTGTAAATTTGTCACTTGCGGAGGAAATTGCACATGGAAGAAGTGACTGGAAAACGCTGCAGAGGCAATCTGTATCCATTAGGCGTGACAAAATCAAACGGTGGAACCTAAAAGAAATTGCTCCCGGCGTGTATCGGTGGACATTAGGCTACAATGATTTTTTAGGATATATGAGTGGGGTAATAAATACTGGCAAAGCAATATTTTGCTGATAATTTTGCCATAGTGTCAATGATCATCAATTTGTTTGCTGTTCCGTTACAAAAGATGCCGCCCTGTGGTTGAATGGCCATTGGGCGGCATCTGTGCGATTAAAGAATCTAAACAACAATCCCCGCTATGTACCGAACCTCTATCTCATGCCCCGCAGCAGTCCTGTCCTTACGGATATAGTTCGCAGTTCGTACGGGTATCATCTTCTTGACCATCTGGCCGCCCACGGAACCGGCCTCGCGGGAGGTCAGGTCGCCGTTGTAGCCTTCCTTCAGGTTGACGCCCACCTCTTGCGGTGTGTATTCACCTCAAAGATTTGAAGTTTTTAACGACATAACGCGCCAAAACAAATATTGCTGCTGTTATAAGGCAAAAGCAAAGAGAAAGGTCTGGAACACTCATTTACATAGAAAACCGTCTGCGAGGGCAGGCGGTTTTCTTGTTTGGTAATCAATATGGGAGGAGGAACACGCCGTGGCGGTATTCAGAGTGGAGAAAACGCGGAACTATACCGTGATGTCCAACCAGCACCTGCGGGACAAAAGACTGTCGCTGAAGGCAAAGGGACTGCTGTCCCTGATGCTGTCGCTGCCGGAGGACTGGGACTACACCACCAAGGGGTTGGCGCGTATCTGCAAGGACGGTGTGGACAGCATCTGTGCCACGGTGCGGGAGCTGGAAGGCACGGGGTACATCGTGCGGAAGCGGGAACGCCGCGCAGACGGAACGCTGGGCAGCATCGAATACACCATTTTGGAGCAGTCGCGGCAGGCAGATGCTCCTAAACGGGAAAATCCCGTTCAGGCGGAAAAATCTGCCGATGCACCTAAACGGGCTTTTCCAGAACAGGTAAAACCTAAACAGGAAAAGCCCGCCCAATTAAATATACAAGAACAAAGTAAAGAGAAACAAAATACGGATGTTCTTACATCCTTCCCTTCCTTCTGGCGCGAGGATAGATCTACGCAGAAGGACAGAATGGAACGGAGGAAGATATACAGCGAGCAGATCAGGGAAAACATCAGCTACGATTACCTGTCAAATTATATCAACGCCGACCGCGAGCGATTGGATGAGCTGGTGAGCCTGATGCTGGATACCGTGTGCTCTACCAAGTCCTCCATTCGCGTGGCGGGAGAGGAGCTGCCAGCGGAGGTAGTGCGTTCAAGGCTGCTGAAGCTGACCGGAGCACATCTGCTGTATGTACTGGATCGGATCAACGAGAACACCACCGAGGTGCGCCATGTGAAGCCATATCTGCTGACTGCGCTGTATAACGCGCCGTTGACCATGGATAACCACTACGCGCTGATGGTGGGCCATGACCTCAGCGGCGGAAGCGGGTAGAACAGAATACTGTCAGAGCAAGAGCCGAAAGGCTCTTTTTTTGTTGCACGAAATGGAGGTGTGCTTTTGAAAACCATCGCACTGGCAAATCAGAAGGGCGGCGTGGGGAAAACCACCACAGCTGCCAGCTTGGGTGTCGGCCTTGCCCAGCAGGGCAAGAAAGTCCTGTTGGTGGACGCCGACGCCCAGGGCAATCTCACCCAAATGCTGGGCTGGCGGCAGCCGGACGAGCTTTCCCCCACACTGTCCGACCTGATGACAAAGACCGTCAACGAGGAGCCCATCGCACCCGGCGAGGGGATTCTGCACCATGCGTCCGGCATCGATCTTGTTCCCGCCAACATTGAGCTGTCGGGACTGGAGGTGACGCTGGTAAACATCATGAGCCGGGAAACGGTGCTGCGGCAGTATCTGTCCACGGTGGCACCGGCCTATGACTACGCCATCATCGACTGTATGCCCTCGCTTGGGATGCTGACCATCAACGCACTGACCGCGGCGGACAGCGTTATCATTCCGGTGCAGGGGCAGTATCTGGCTGCCAAGGGGCTGGAACAGCTCATGCGTACCATTGCCCGCGTCAAACGGCAGATCAATCCCCACCTGACGGTGGACGGTATCCTGCTGACCATGATGGACAGCCGCACCACGCTGGCTAAGGGAATTAGTGAGCAGTTACGCAGGAACTACGGCAGCCGAGTATTCGCCAGCGAGATACCCCGTTCTATCCGCGTGGCGGAGATCAGCGTCACAGGAACCAGCATTTATGAGCATGACCCAGGGGGGAAAGCGGCACAGGCGTATGCCGCGCTGACGAAGGAGGTGTTGCAGCTTGACCCGCAAATTAAACGGCATAGAGCTGACCCGGTACGATGACTTGTTCAAAACAGACGCAGAGCGGGAAGCCGACCAGCAGGAGCGGGTACAGATCGTGCCGGCGGAGCAGGTGTTCCCCTATGCGCGGCAGCCGTATTCCGTAGACCGGCCCAGTGCCGATCTGGTGCGGCTGATGGACAGCATCGAGCGCACCGGCATTGCCGAGCCGCTGATCGTCCGTCCCCGCAGCGAGGGAGGGTATGAGATCATCTCCGGCCACCGGCGCGATTACTGCGCCAAGGTGGTGGGGCTGGATACCCGCCCGGTCATCGTGCGGGATTACAGCGACGAGGACGCGGATATTCTGGTGGTGGACTACAACATCAACCGGGAAAACCTGCTGCCCAGCGAGAAAGCAAAGGCGTATAAGCTGAAGCTGGACGCCATGAGGAGAACTGCAGGGCGTCCAGCAAAAAATTCTGGCCAACTTGGCCAGAATTTTCAAGGTCGCGCATCTGTTGACATTTTGGCAGAGCAGGCAGAGGAAAGCAGAAAGCAAGTACAGAGGTATATCCGTCTGACGAATCTCATTCCGCCGTTGATGGAGGCGGTGGACGCGGGAAAACTGAAATTCGTTCCGGCAGCCGACTACATCTCCCACCTGACCGAGAAAGAACAAACCTACCTCCAGTTCCTCATGGAGCGGGACGAGGTGTCGCCGTCCGTAGATCAGGCGCAAAGACTCAAGCAGATCAGCGCGGAGGGCAAGCTGGAGAACAACATCATCGACCTCATTATGCGGGAGGAAAAGCCGCTGGAGTGGAAGGTGACGTTGCGGAACGACCGCCTGCAAAAATACTTTCCGCCCAGCTATACGCCCAAGCAGATGGAGGAGGTCATCATCAAGTTGCTGGAGGGCTGGCGCCGCAGACGGCAGCAGGAGCAAGCAAGATGAGGAGGAAACAAATGCGCAGAAATGAATTGCCCGATACCTGCCTTTCTACGCTGCCCTCCACCGGGCAGCTGATCGTACTTAAACACGGCGTGCGTGGCTACTACCGCTCGGAGTGGGACACCGGGAATCGCGCAGAAAACCGTGATATCGCAGACAGCCATAACCGGCGGCGCGGCATTACGGATATTCAGGAAACTGCCATGATGGCAGGCTCCATGTTTGGCTGGGATACGCCGGGAGCCGACCCGCAATGGTACTTGGATCATGCAAAATATGGGAACTCTGCCATGATAAAAGGGTACATCAAAGACCCCATCATGAGTGTGTACTATCCGGTTATCGGTTTCCTGCTGCGCTATAAGATCCTGCGGCGGGAGAAAATGTACCTGCCGGTATCGGCATTGTCTAAAGAACTGCTGGGCGCGAGGTCACAGTTCGTCATGCAGCCGGATTTGGTCTGCGGGGTGCCGATGATGCCGGTGAAGGCGCAGCAGGCACAGAACGGCAGCTACACCATGGAGCTGGAAAGCGGCAGCTATGTCATTGGTGAGATCATCAACGCAGACTATAAGATTACGGCGCGGGTGTGCGTGGGAAACGCCGAATTTGCTTTGGGCGAACACCCGAAAGCGCCTGCCCCGTTTGTTACCTGGCAGCGCAATTGCAAGAACGACGAAGATGGCCCGCCCAACTTCTTCTGGGGACATTACGGAGCAGACCGTGCGGCGATGATCGAGGACTTCTGTGAAAGGGCAGGAAGCGAGTATCAGGAGCAAAAAGAGTACCGGCAGAACAAGGAGCACGAGACAAAACAGAGATTATCAAAGGGCAAGGAAAGGTAAGACGATATGGCTGACAAAGAAACTGCGCGGATGGCTGGTGACTATGGGATCATGCAATCATTTCGCATGGGTGGCGCGACAATGCTGATCGGCTATAATCCGGGAGATACCACCTACATGACCTGCTATCAGGATTACGACTTTTTGGACAATGAGCGCTTTTCGGAGGCCATTGGCAGTGAGAGCTATGTTGAGATAATGGACGTGTTCTTGCAGCGCTTGCAGAAACAGACAGAGAAGGTGAGAGCATTTCAAGTGGAGCGTGCAATGCCTGTAACTGTTTTAGGACGGGAATATTGCCTGCCATGCTCGGATGAATCCCTGGAAGGAAAGCTGGTGATCATCCGCCCCGCCAGCCTTGCGCCGGAGTATCGCACTGCGGACTGCCAGCTCGGATATGCGCTGGGTGGTTTTGGCTGTTCTCCCAGCTCCCGCGGACGCGCAATTTATTTTGAAGAACTGTATTCTGGCAAAAGATGCCGGTGGGACAGAACGGATATTCTCGGTATCGCTGACCGTGAAAAGCTGCCTGATTGGGCCAAAGAAAAAGCGGAAGAGTACGAGCAGCACCGTACTGCACAGAAAAAGGAGCGAGGTGAAGAAAGATGACAGACCGTGAGCCGGTAAATATCATGGGCGTTATCGCCTTTCCGGAGCCGGATAAGAGCAAACGCCGGATTCGCTTTATTGATGCGGAGTACAATACGCTGTTCTACATCCCAGACGGGGGCAGCATCGTCATGACGCGGCTGGATGGCGGCAGAGTGATACGGCTTTGTACCTATATCGACGACTACCACACGTTGGTCGGCAGTAATGTCTATCATATTTGCGAGTTTGCGGAGATGGCACAGCGGACAGGCACGGTGTATGAGCAGCTTGATCCAATACAGCAGCCAGCGGACGCGGGCTGCTATGAGATATATCAGATCGACAACGTGGCCAAGGTGGACTACGCCTTTATGCGATATGAGAACGCTAAAGGCAAGCTGCGCGCTGCCCATTACCGCAAAGCCTTTGCCGGGGTGTTGGCCCCCAACATGACGCTGGAGGAGTTATATCGGAAGCACAATGCGGATACGCGGCCTTTCTACCGACAAATGCGCTCTCTATCTGAGAGCGATGTGATCGTAGTCAAGCGCGGCAGCAAGAGAAATGCTTACTATGTGGATGCTGTGGGCTTTCAGGAAGTGCCGAGCTTCTTGAAGGGACTGCAAAAGCTGAAAGAACGGGGCGAAGCACGGTAATCGAGATCCAATACTCCCAATATTTTTGAGGAAGGAGGCAATGCCTTGGCAAGTAAATTTCAATTTATCACGGAGTTATATAGCCGCACACTGACAAAGCTGACCGGCGATTATGAAAGCTGGACGGGTTTCCTGCGTGCGGCGTGCTATAACTACAAATGTCCGTTTGACGAGCAGGTTCTGATCTACGCCCAGCGTCCCAATGCCACGGCGGTGCTGGAGCTGGAAAAATGGAACCGGCAGTTTGGCCGGTGGGTCAACGCCGGTGCTACCGGTATTGCTGTCATGGATGAAGCCCATGGAAAAGGGCGTATGAAGCACTACTTTGACATCATGGACACCCATGCCACACGCATCTCGCGGCCCGTTCCCATCTGGTCGATGGAACCGGCCTATACGGAGCCGGTCATCGAGACGCTGGAGGCCACCTTTGGTACACTGTCCGAAAAGGATAATTTGCCGGATGCCATACTGTCTGCCAGCCGCAATGCCGTGGCGGATAATATGCAGGACTATCTGCGGGACCTGCTGGATTGTCGCGGCGGCAGTATGCTGGAGGAACTGGACGCACTGAATGTAGAGGTCACATACAGGCGGGCGCTGCAAAGCAGCGTTGCCTATATGTTGATGACCCGCCTTTCGTTGCCTGCCATGGCCTACCTGCTGCCGGAGGATTTTGAGGGTATTTATTCCTTTGATACCCCCACAACGATCAATGCACTGGGTATCGCCACCAGCGATATTGCGGAGATGGGTCTGCGGGAGATCAGCCGCACGGTGATGCAGGCGCGGCGGGAGCAAAATTTTGCAAAGGATGCACAAATCGGCTATGATGCTGTCAAAGAGCAAAACCCTACCGAAAAAGAAAGGAGCGGTGATCATGGAAGTGACCTACAGAGTGCAGGAGGGCTATCGCCTGCCGAACCTGCTGCTGCCCCAAGAGCCGGAGACGCATCTGGGCAAGTACGCAGAGCTGCGGAGGCAGTACATCAAGAAGCATCGCAGGGTGCTGTATACGAATCTCAAGACCAGCGGGCAGCTGGCGGCACATCTGGCGGAGATCGAGACGGCGGCGGAGAAGATGGTGACGCGGCTGGTGGCGCAGATGGCGCAGAACGAGGGCGTGACGGAGGAGCTAAAAGCCGCCGATCCCCAGCGCTGGACGGGGCTGATGAACAACCTGAAGCACAGCGCGGAAGAAACGGTGCTGAACGACCTGATCTACAGCTAATAAGTGAAGAACCGGCAAGGGCGGGAAGTGATGCACTTCCCGCCCTTGCTGATAACAGAGCGAACTTATATCATGTTGCCGCCTATCATCACTTTGAAAACGGCTTTGATGATAAGCTGGACTATCCTACGTTGGAAGAAGCAGAGGCTGCGGCGCAGGGCTATGTGGCCGGAACGATGGAAGCAGATGGCTTTGCCTATGATGGTGCCGCTGTTTATGATGCCGATACGAACGTGTGCCTTCGCGTTTATGGGGACTATCCGGACGAAAAGGCGCAGGCACAGGCCGCAATCTATGCGGTGGAGCACGATAGAGAGGCAGAGCTTCCAGCGTTTTTGGATACTTACCTCATAGAAGCGATCCTGCTGGACGACGGTGGGCGCAAGCATACGCGGCAGGAGATATTTGCGCATTTTCAGACCAATAGGGATATTGCGACACGCACGGAATTTCTGAAAAACAGCTACAACGATATATGGGTGGAGGTGCTGGCCGGCGCGGACAAAGTCCGGGTGGGCTACCACGCCGAAAAAGACGGACTCTTGATGTGGGAGGGCAGCTATCTCTCCCGCACAGCGGAATCCGTTTTTTCGTGGGGCGTGGTCACGGAAATGACCGAAAGCCTCATAGAGCGCGGTGAATACAAGATCAAGCTAGGCTTGCAGAATGCGACGGTAATGGCAGAGCAGATGTCCTTTTTCGGCACGGAGGACAGCGCGGCAGTCTATGAAGTGCCGGAGGAGCAGCGGGTCGGTGAGCTATTTCCTGCGCGGCAGGTGCCTCAGGAGGTCATCGACCAGGCACTGTATACGGCAGGCAACAGCTACGGCAGCGCGGAGCGGATCGCGGTGTTCTATACGCGGCAATGGCCGGAGGCGGACTGCGCGGCGTTTTTGCGGCGGGAGTTCGGCGCGGAGAACGGGCGCGGCATTGAATATGAGGGTAAGAAATATGCCGTGTGGTTCATGGAGGACGGTATCCATCTGGCGCAAGGGGATAGCGTTCGTACCGGTCACTGCCGTACCACGGTGACGTGGGAGCAGGCGTCGGTGCGAATATTGGAGTTGCTGGAGGCGGGAACGTATCTTTCAGCGCCGGAGATGGAGCAGGCGCAGGATAAGGTGCTGCTTGAGATGGGCGACGCCCTGCTGATGACCGCCCGCGATTTGACCGAGGAAGGTCGCGCACAGGGCCTGTTCCCCCAGACACTGGCCATTCACGACCAGCGCAAGGGCTATCCGGAGCTGGACGAGGATATGGTGGCCTTTGCCAAGAGTGAGGGCGGCCTTGCGGCTTTGGCTGAGGAATACCACGCCTTTCTGAACGCCTATGAGCAGGATCGCAGCATCATGCGTTTTCGACTGTCTGAGTATAGTACACACCGGATCGGCGTGGTGCTGGACGGAATTGATCTGCCGGAGCGCAGCTTTGCCGCGCAGCCGGATTTCCTGCGCCGGTGTAAAATGTTCATCACGCAGGATGAGATCGACCAGTTCTTCCTTGCGGATTCCGTGGATAGCCGACTGGCGGTGTATTCCTTCTTCTGTTACCCCCACACGAAAGAGGAGCAGCATAAATTCATCAAAAGACGTTTTGGTGAGTACAGCGGAGGCGGGCGCGACGGGTATAACTATACGAGAAGTTCTAAGGGACTGACCTATCAGCGGGAATATGCCGGTAAGCGCTATGGCGAGGTCACGCTGACCATCCCCAATGTGGTCAAGAACTATGAAAGACTCATCGCGCAGAAGCGGTTCTCCGACGAGGATGCCGTGGCAAAAATACCGCAGTATGAGCTGCGGGAGCTGGCAAGGACGGTATATTTCGGCTTTTCCGACGCGCCGGACGATATGCCGAGGCCGTACCCCAAGGGCGCGGACTACTATGACGCCGTTTCCGTCATTGAGGAGCAGTTGGCGGATACGGCAAAAGCGGCGGAAATACTGGAAGCCCTGACAGCCTATTTGGATGGCATGGACGAGGGCGACCGGCACTATGATTCCTGCCAGCAGGCGAAGGAGCAGCTTTCGGAATACGTCAACGGCACATTCAGCCTGTTTAACCATCGGCACGACAGTGGATTACGGCAAGCGGAGAAGGAAGCGTCACCCATAACCCCCACTGGGGAAGTGGGGGTCACGGAGGAACCGGCACAGGAGCAGGAAGCCCCACCGCCAGAGGAACCGACGCAGGCGGCTATGCCGCCTGCGTTTACCTTGCCGAGAAAAAAAGAGAGGCTGGAGGCCGCCGCCCCGCTGTTCGCGGGCGGCGTCAACTACCGTATCACCGACGATGCTCTGGGTGCAGCGCCGCCCAGCCAGCGCTATGCCAACAATGTGGCAGCGATACGGCTTTTGAAGCAGGTGGAGGCGGAGAACCGTCCTGCCACGCCGGAGGAACAGGAGGTTTTGGCCAAGTATGTGGGTTGGGGCGGTTTGGCGGACTGCTTCGACCCCAAGCACAGCCGGTATGAGGAACTAAAGGGGCTGCTGTCCGAAACAGAGTACGCCGCGGCGCGGGAATCCACGCTGACCGCCTTCTATACGCCGCCTGTGGTCATCCACAGCATCTACGCCGCGCTGGGACAGATGGGCTTCCGGCAGGGCAACGTGCTGGAGCCTGCCTGCGGCATCGGCCACTTCCTCGGTATGCTGCCGGAAAGCATGACAGAGAGCAAGGTCTACGGCGTGGAGCTGGATGACGTTTCAGGACGCATCGCCCGTCAGTTGTACCCACGCAGCAGTATTTCCGTTCGCGGCTATGAAAAGATGGACTTCCCCGACAACTTCTTTGACGCGGCTGTGGGCAACGTTCCCTTTGGTCAGTTCAAGGTGCAGGATCGGCGCTATGACCGGCTGAACCTGTCCATCCACGAGTATTTCTTCGCCAAGACACTGGATAAGGTGAGGCCGGGCGGCGTGGTGGCGTTCGTCACCTCCAGCTACACCATGGATAAGCGCAGCGGTAACGTGCGGAAGTACATCGCGCAGCGGGCGGAGCTGTTGGGCGCGATTCGTTTGCCCAACGATACCTTCAAGGCGGCAGCGGGTACGGAGGTGGTATCGGACATTCTGTTCCTGCAAAAACGTGACCGCATGGTGGACATTGAGCCAGACTGGGTGCAGTTGGGGACGAATGACGACGGTATCACCATGAACCGTTATTTCATCGACCACCCGGATATGGTGCTGGGCGAGATGAAAATGGTATCGGGACCGTATGGCCCGGAACCCACCTGTACGCCGTTCCCCAACCAGCCGCTGGACAGTCTCCTTGCCAACGCCGTGCAGAATATCCACGGTGAAATTACCACCTATGAGCGTGAGGAGGAACTGGAGGGCGAGGATCAGTCCATCGCGGCAGACCCCACCGTTCGCAATTTCTCCTATACGCTGGTGAATGACAAACTCTATTACCGCGAGGACAGCCGCATGAATCCGGTGGAGGTGTCCAAGACCGCCGAGAGCCGCATCCGCGGCATGATCGGCCTGTGGGATTGTGTGCGGACGCTGCTGGAGTATCAGACAGAGGACTATCCGGATGGCATGATACGCCAGCAGCAAGCAAAGCTGATCGACCTCTATGACCGCTTTACCCATGACTATGGGCTTATCAATTCTCGCGGCAACGCCATCGCCTTTGACCAGGATAGCTCCTACTTCCTGCTGTGTTCGCTGGAGGTGCTGGACGAGGAGGGCGGCCTGAAGCGGAAAGCCGACCTGTTCACCAAGCGCACCATCCGCAGCCACCGGCCTGCCGAGAGGATGGACACGGCGGTGGAGGCGCTGGCCCTGTCCATCGGGGAGAAGGCCCGCATAGATATGGCGTATATGGGGCAGCTCACTGGCAAGGACGAGGATAGTCTGTTCGCGGACTTGCAGGGCATTGTCTTTCTGAACCCTGATTACGGGGAAAAGGACGGCGAGAAATACCTGCCCGCCGACGAGTACCTGTCCGGCAATGTGCGGCGGAAGCTGGCAGAGGTGAGGACAAAAGCGAAAACGGAGCCGCAGTACCTTCCCAATGTGGAGGCATTGGAGAAGGTGCAGCCCGTGGACTTGACCGCCAGTGAGATCTCCGTGCGGCTGGGTGCCACATGGCTGAATCCGGAGTATATCCGGCAGTTCATCTTTGAGACGCTGGACACGCCCCGCCGTGCACGGTGGGATATCAAGGTGCATTACTCCCAGATCACCGGCGAGTGGCGCATTGAGGGCAAGAGCAAGGATAAGAGCAATATCAAGGCTTTCAACACCTATGGCACGCTGCGGGCAAGCGCCTATGAGATCATCGAGAGCAGCCTGAACCTGAAAGACGTCCGCATTTTCGACTATCAATATGATAGAGATGGGCGGCGTGTGGCGGTGCTGAACAAGAAGGAGACCGCCATCGCACAGGGCAAGCAGGAGCTTTTGAAGGAAGCCTTTTCCGAGTGGATCTGGAAAGACCCGGAGCGGCGGGAGAAGATCTGCAAGGCGTACAACATTCTGTTCAACAGCAACCGGCCCCGTGAATATGATGGCAGCCACATCAACTTTTCCGGCATGAATCCGGAGATCACCCTGCGGAAGCATCAGGTGAACGCCATCGCCCACATCCTCTATGGCGGCAATACCCTGCTGGCCCATGTGGTGGGTGCGGGTAAGACCTTCGAGATGGTGGCGGCGGCTATGGAATCCAAGCGGCTGGGCCTGTGCCAGAAGTCCCTATTTGTGGTGCCAAACCACCTGACGGAGCAGTGGGCCAGCGAGTTCTTGCAGCTCTATCCTGCCGCCAATGTGCTGGTGGCCACGAAAAAGGATTTTGAGACAAAGAACCGCAAACGCTTCTGCGGACGCATCGCCACCGGCGACTACGACGCCGTCATCATCGGACACAGTCAGTTTGAGAAGATACCCGTCAGTATCCAGCGGCAGCGGGCTATTTTGGAGCAGCAGATGGATGAGGTGATACAGGGCATCCGGGAGGCCAAGGCGGACAGAGCAGAGAATTTCACCATCAAGCAGATGGAAAAGACCCGCAAAGGCTTGCAGAATAAGCTGGACAAGCTGAACGACCAAAGCCGCAAGGACGATGTGGTCACGTTCGAGGAGCTGGGCGTTGACCGGCTGTTCATCGACGAGAGCCACTACTATAAAAATCTGTTTCTCTATACCAAAATGCGGAATGTCAGCGGCATTGCACAGACGGAAGCGCAGAAGTCCAGCGACCTTTTCATGAAGTGCCGGTACTTAGACGAGATTACAGGCGGACGGGGTGTGGTGTTCGCCACCGGTACGCCTATCTCTAACAGCATGGTGGAGCTATACACCATCCAGCGGTACTTGCAAATGGGAGCGTTGCAGGAGCAGGGCTTCCAGCATTTTGACGCATGGGCCGCCAACTACGGCGAAACGGTCACGGCTATCGAGCTTGCCCCGGAGGGGACGGGTTACCGCGCCAAGACTTGCTTTTCCAAGTTCAACAACCTGCCGGAGCTGATCTCCGTATTCAAAAATGTGGCGGACATCCAAACGGCGGATATGCTGAACCTGCCCGTGCCGGAGGCACACTACCACAACATCGCCCTGAAGCCGTCCGAGTATCAGAAGCAAATGGTAGCGTCGCTGGCGGAGCGGGCCGAGCAGGTACGCAACAAGCAGGTGGACAGCAGCGTGGACAATATGCTGCTGATCACCAACGATGGCCGGAAGCTGGCATTAGACCAGCGGCTCATCAATCCCATGCTGCCCGCCGACCCGGAGAGCAAGGCGGTTAAGTGCGCGGAGACAGTATTTGACATCTGGCGGCGCACGGCGGAAAAGCACTCCACGCAGATGATCTTCTGTGACCTGTCCACGCCCAAGGGCGACGGTGTTTTCAGCGTCTATGACGACATCCGCAGTAAGCTGGTAGCGATGGGCGTGCCGGAAAATGAGATCGCCTATATCCACGACGCCAAGACGGAGACGCAGAAAAAAGACCTGTTCGCCAAGGTGCGCGCCGGTCAGGTGCGTGTGCTGCTGGGCAGCACACAGCGCATGGGCGCCGGTACCAACTGCCAGCAGAAGCTGGTGGCATTGCACCATTTGGACTGCCCGTGGCGTCCGGCAGATCTCCAACAGCGGGAGGGACGCATCATCCGGCAGGGCAACGAAAATGCTGAGGTGGACATTTACAGCTATGTCACCGAGGGCACCTTCGATGCCTATCTCTACCAGCTGGTGGAGCGGAAGCAGAAATTCATCGCGCAGATCATGACCAGCAAGAGCCCAGTGCGTTCCGCCGAGGATGTGGATGAGCAGGCACTCTCCTATGCGGAGATCAAAGCACTGGCCAGTGGTAATCCGCTCATCAAGGAAAAGATGGATCTGGACATTGAGGTATCTAAGCTGAAACTGCTGAAAGGCAATCATCTCAGCCAGCGGTATGCGCTGGAGGACGCCATCAGCAAAACCTTTCCCAAGTCCATCGCGGAAACACAGGAAAGGCTTGCCGGATACGGCGCAGATATTGCCACGGTCAAGGCGCACACCGCGCCTAACGCGGACGGATTCTCCCCCATGACGCTGGCGGGTAAGGTCTATGCCGAGAAAAAGGCAGCAGGCACGGAGCTGCTGACACTCTGCCAGAATATGCTGACGCCGGAGCCGATGCAGATCGGCCTTTACCGCGGCCTGACGCTGGAGCTGTCCTTTGACAGCTTTTCACAGGAGTACCGGCTGGCCATGATCGGACAGCTGCGCCATGTGGTGACGCTGGGCACGGATGTATTCGGCAATATCCAACGCATGGACAATCTGCTGGAAAGTCTGCCGGTAAAGGAGCAGGCTTGCCGAGAAAAGCTGAGCGAGCTGCACTCCCAACTGGAAACGGCAAAAGCGGAGGTGCTGAAGCCCTTCCCCCGAGAGGAAGAATTGAAGGCAAAGCTGCTGCGATTGGAGGAGCTAAACGCATTGCTGAACATCGACAAGCGTGAGCCGGAGATCGTGGCGGATGCAGAAGCGCCGGAGGCTTGTGAGCAGCCGCCGGCAAGAAAAACAACGGATTTGGAAAGGTAGGTCGATATGGGGTATCAGGAGAGCTGGTTTTATATGGAGCCGCAGCGAAAATTTGATAAGCTGATCCGCGCATACGAGCGGGCGGAAAGCGCCGGGTACTATAGAGTGGCCGGCGCAGAGCCGTGCTCTGTGGTGATACTCAAGCAGCCCTTCGGGGATGTGCCTGCAGGGTCAAAGGTGCTGTGGGTGTGCGGTGACAGAGGCTTTCACAGTGTAGGCGGCGTGTTCGGCGATACGCTGCACTGTCGGGCGAGAATCCGCGTGATCCCGGTGGAGGAGGTGCTGAAGCCGGGGGATGTTCGGCTGGAGGGCATCGATCTGGACAGCGCCGTGCCCACGGAAAATGACTATATGCGCCGGTATAGCGTGCAGAACTATGCCCATCGAATGCGGACGGGAAGGGTAAGGTGAACAAACAGGTGAATATGACAAAAGAAGAATTGAAAATCAAGCTGTACGAAAGGATGGCGCAGCGCATTGGGGACGAGCGGTTTGGACTCCCGGCACAGCAGGCGGCAGGCCGGTTCACGGCGCTGCAAGAGCAAATGGGCGGCCATGTGGGAGTCTATGCGGTGGACAGCCATTCCTGCGTGGTCGATGCCGCCATGGCGAAACTGGCCGAGCCGGAACGCAGACCGGAGCGAGAGGGGGCGGATAAGCGGGCACAACTGGAGAGATGAGGGATTTTCATTGCACCGTAAGAGGTGAGGTGATATAATGAAATTAGATGTACTCGGCCTAAAGCAGACACTGCTGTACGCGCAGGAAACATTTGCGGCAACGAATGGGAGGAATCGGCACATGAGTAATTGGGTGACCAGCGGAAACGACATCCACCCTGAACAGACGGAGATCATTATGTATCAGACGGAGGATGGCCTGACAAAAATCGATGTTCGTATGGAAAACGAAACCGTTTGGCTGACACAGGCACAGATGGCGGAGCTGTTCCAACGAGAGCGCAGCGGCATTACGAAACATATCAAAAATGTATTTGCCGAGGGTGAGGTGGATGAAAAAAGCAATGTGAAAAATATTCACATTGCAAATTCAGATAAGCCAGTTGCGTACTACAGCTTAGATGTTATCATCTCCGTGGGCTATCGTGTGAAATCGCTCCGTGGCACTCAATTCCGTATTTGGGCCAACTCCGTACTCAAAGAATACCTCATTAAGGGCTTTGCCATGAACGATGAGCTGCTGAAGCAAGCTGGCGGCGGCAACTATTTTGATGAACTGATGGATCGTATCCGCGATATCCGATCCTCTGAAAAGGTGTTCTGGCGCAAAGTGCTGGACATTTATGCCACCAGTGTGGATTATGACCCGAGGACAGAATCCTCCGTCCTTTTCTTCAAGACCGTCCAGAATAAAATGCACTGGGCTGCTCATGGCCAGACAGCCGCAGAAAAGATTTTTTACAGTGTGGATAGTAGTAAACCCAATATGGGGCTGCACTCATTTTCCGGAAATCATCCGACACAGAGCGATGCCCTCATTGCTAAAAACTATTGTACGGAAGACGAGCTGCTGGCACTCAATGACATTGTATCGGCTTACCTTGATCTTGCAGAGATGCAGGCACGACGCCGCATACCCATGTATATGTCTGACTGGATCGACACACTGGACGGCTTTCTCAAGCTCTCCAAGCACGAGATCCTGACTCATGCAGGAAAAATCAGCGCGGCCACGGCAGAGAAGAAAGCTAAGGAAGAATATCGAAAATATAAGGAACTTCAGTCTGCCGAATTGTCCAGAGGGGAAAAGGACTATATTGCCGCATTGGAAAGTGCCGAGCAAAAATTGCTGAAAAAGAGCAACCAATAAGGCCAATTATATTATCAAGAGCCGTTTGTAGAAATGCAGGCGGCTTTTCTCTTACATGGAGGTGAACAACCATGCCCTATGTATCCAAGGAGCAGCTTACTGCTGCACGGGAGGTGGATCTGCTGACCTACCTGCGTTGCTTCGAGCCGCAGGAGCTGGTGCATATCAGTGGCAGCACCTACGCCACCCGCACCCATGATTCTTTGAAAATTTCCAACGGGAAATGGTTTTGGTGGTCGCGTGGGATCGGTGGAAGAAATGCTCTGGACTATCTGACCGCGGTAGAGGGCTTATGGCTTCCGGAGGCTGTGCAGCGCATCCTCGGAGAATCGCCCTGCATACCGCCTCCGCCAAAGCCAGCCGTACTGTATCCAAAAACTGAATTTACGCTGCCGCCCAAACACGCCGATAATCGGCGTGTTTTTGCATATTTACGCAGCCGCGGCATTGACGCCGAGATCATCAACCACTGCATCAAGCACGGGCAGCTCTATGAGGATGCTGTCCGCCATAACTGCATATTTGTTGGCTTTGCAGAGGGGAAGCCTGCCTATGCCATGCTGCGGGGAACGCAGCGGGAAAAGCGGTTTGTCGGTGAAGCAGCAGGCAGCGACAAGCAATTTACCTTTGCTGTACCCTTGGCACCGAGCAACGGATCGACCCTGTGCGTTTTTGAAGGAGCCATTGATGCACTATCCTATCTGACATTGCTGAAGCAACAGGGCTCGGACTGGCGCAAGGCAAATACACTGGCGCTGGGCGGCATTTCCGGTAAGGGACTGCAACGATTGCCGCCGGCACTTACGCAGTATTTGAAAGCTGCACCCCATATATCCCGCATTGTGCTGTGTCTGGACAATGATGAGCCGGGACGGAAAGCAGCGGCGGTGTTGAAGGAACTGCTGAGAGGATACGAGGTCATTGACAGACCTCCGGTGCGGGGAAAAGACTACAATGATCTGCTGCGGTATCGGCGTGACGCGCAGCGTGGCGAAGCCCGCTGATTTCTTTTTTCGGTGCAGTAACGCGGGACGCGGTGCATAGCGCCGCTGTCCCGGCAAGCATAGCATTTTGACAGCAAAACGCGCTTGTTAAGGGGCAAAGCCCCCTAAGACCCCATTAAAAAACGGAAGGAGCAGAACACATGAGAGGAATTGCAAAGCGAATTTCCCTGCGGCTGGACAGCGCAGAATACGCACACTTGAAGCAGCTCTCCGCAGATACCGGCCTAAAAATGGAGCCGGTACTCCGCAGGCTGATTGTAGGGGCGGAGCTGCGCCCCCGTCCGCCCGACGAACTGCCGGAGCTGCTGCGCCAGCTTTCCGGCATGGCGGTCAATATCAATCAGATCGCCAAGGTGGCCAATGCCCGCGGATTTGTCCGCATGGAGGACATCGACCGCATTAAGGCAATGCAGGGTCTGCTTTGGCGGACGATGAAACGCCTTTGATATGGCCATTGTTAAAATCATCGCCATCCGCGACCGGCTGGATAAGCGCGTGAATTACGCCATCAACGGCGAAAAGACCACGCTGGACGCTGGCATTACTTACGCTGTAAATTCAGAGAAAACAAAGCAGCATTTCTTTGCGTCTGCCATTAATTGTGAGAGCTGTGAAACAGCTTATGCCGAGATGCAGGAGACAAAGCGTTGCTTCGGAAAAGCGGGCGGTGTGGTAGGGTATCACTTCATCCAGTCCTTTGCACCCGGAGAGGTGACGCCGGAGCAGGCGCACCGTATCGGCATGGCTTTTGCCGAAAAGCTCTTTGGCGGTCAGTATGAGGCGGTCATCGGAACACACTTGGACAAAGCCCATCTGCACAATCACATTGTAGTGAATTCCGTATCCTTTGTGGACGGCAGAAAATATCACAGCAGCCCCGGCAGCTACTATTTTGATGTGCGAGGCGCATCCGATGCGCTGTGCCGAGAGAATGGGCTATCCGTCATCGCGCCGCAGGGCAAAGGAAAGCACTATGCCGAATGGAAAGCGGAAAACACGGGTAAGCCCACCATCCGCAGCATCATCCGCGCTGATATTGACCGCGTGATCGAGAACGCCTACACCTTTGACATATTTCTGATGCTCCTGCGGCGGCTTGGTTATGTGGTGCAGAACCAGCCAAACCGCAAATATGTGACCGTGCTGCCGCCGGGCGGCAAACGAGCGATCCGGCTGGATAGGCTTGGTGACGGGTATACGGAGCAGGACATCCGCATCCGACTGGCCGCCCGGCGTGAAGGCGCGGTACTGCCTGCCCCTGTCACAAAGTGTAAAGGCAGGCGTTACCGAATCAAGGGCAAGCACCCAACCGTGCCGAAACGAAAGATCACAGGCTTTCAGGCTCTTTATCTTCGGTATCTGTATCTGCTGCGAGGGACACGAAAAAAGACCCGATTCCAGCGTGTCCCTTTTTCCATGCGGCAGGAGATCGTTCAGCTGGAACGGTATGAGCGGCAGTTTCTTTACCTGTGGTCAAATCATATCACCACGGCGGAGGAACTGGCCAACCGTACCGGCGAACTGGAGCGCGAGATTGAAGCAGGCGTCATACAGCGAAAACCACTCTATCAGGAAAGGAGGCGAGCAGCGGATGAGGAAGGCAAAGCGCGGTGCAGCGCTGAGATTGACCGGCAGACTGCCTCCCTGCGGGAGAAACGCAGGGAATTGACCCTGTGCCACGGGATATTGGCGGATGTACCGCATATATCCCAACAAGTAGAGCAGGCGGAAGCCATGCGGCAAAAGCAAGTCAAAAAGGAGGAAAAACGCCATGAATACCAGCGGTGAAACTGCCGAATTGGTGGTAAAAGAGGGTATCCAAATTACGGAGAGTGCCGTTAAACTGGCGGGCTTGGGCGCGAAAAATTTGGCAGCTCTGCTGATTGCCATTGCCAAGGACAACCCAAAGCTGTCCGGCAAGACGGGGCTGAAGCGGCTGATCCAGGACGGCGAGGAGTTGACTATTTTCTCCGTCAAGCAGGAGGATCTGAAAGGCTTTCAGATGGAGAGCAAGCGCTACGGGGTGCTGTTCTATCCCGTTATCAATAAGGTGGAGAAAACCGGCACAGTGGAGATCATGGCCAAGGCCAAGGATGCCAAGCAGATCAACCGTATCTTTGAACGGATGGGCTATCCCGCGCCAGTACGGGAGGACGCCGCAAAAAAAGCAAGCGCCCGCGCTCCGTCCGAGAACAGCTCCAAGGAGCGCGGGAATGGTGCCAGAATCTCTACCGAGATGGCATCTGAGAAAAAGCCATCCGTCCGAGCAAAGATGCAGGAGCTGAAGAAAGTGTCCGAACAGATGGTACGGCAGGCCAAAACCATTGCCGACCAGGAGCACGAACAGAGATAAGCAAAAATTTGACAGCAAACCCTTGTATCCGCATAATGGTATCATCTTAGTACGAAGGGATGATGCTGCTATGAAACGAACCGCTTTCTGCGTGACATTGACGCTATGCGCGATATTCTTGGTGGGCTGTGCAGCACAAGTGCAAAGCAAAACACAGGCACCTAACTCTGCACAGGCAGAATTGCCTCAAGTTCGGGGAACCGACAATGCGGCAGAAGCGGCGGATACGCCGTTGCTGCCGGCAGAGGGTAAGGCTACCGAAACAGATGCCGTTGTGGAGTCATCAAAGTCCACACCGCAAACGGATGATTCAGCAGACAAGGCGGCAGAAAAGCAGCCTGCATCCGGCAAAACGGTGCAGCCCGCTGCACCGAAAGAGCCGGCAATACCCGCGCCTGCACCGGAGGATAAACCTGCTCCCACACCCACACCGGCACCTACACAGAAACCAGCAGAGAAACAGGGGGAGCAACCTGCGCCTAAGCCCGAACCTGCCCCTACGCCTAAGCCTGCGGCCAGCGGGAACATCTACTCCATCGCGGCGGCCGTGCGGGCGGGCAACGAGTATGCGAAGGTGCAGTGCGGCGTGACCATTGACACCGGTCTGACTGCGGAGAACACCAGCTACTTCCCCGGCACGGCAGACAGCGTGGCGTGGCTGGCGGCCAACGGCGGGCAGGAGGCACTAAACCGCGCGGTACGGGGCAATGTGGACGCCACCTTCCAGTATTTGGCAGCCATGGACAGTGCGGATGCCGTCAGAGCCTATGCACGGTTCAACTGCACCGTGCGCTATAGCGCAGCATCGGACGAGTACATCGTGGTGGTGCTGTACGGATAAAATCGAATACCCAACAGAAGGCCGACAGCGTGAGCTGCCGGCTTTTGCGTTGGGAGAAAGGATATTATGAAGAAAACCATTCCCAAGCTGCTGACGCTGGTGTGCCTGCTGGCGGCACTCATGGGGCTGTCCGCTGTGACAGCTCACGCCGAAACCATCTCCGGCACCATCTCGGGCGGCAGAAATTATCACTACTATGAGGACAAATCCAATGTGCCCCAGTGGGGTCCATTCATCAGCACGAAGCTGAAATACTTTACAAGGAGTGATACCGGCAAGACGGTGCCTGCCTACTGCATGGAGCCTGCCGCAGCCTCCTCGGGGTCTGCCTTGGGCTACTCATCCGTGTCCTGGAGCGCTCTGAGCTGGAATCAGCGTTATGCGGTGACCTTGGCACTGGCCTACGGCCACGGCGGCAGCTATACATTTGATATGAATCCCGATTATGCGCAGTTGGCGACCCAAGCCATTATCTGGGAATTTGTCTGCGGCTACCGCAGCCCCACCTACCCCTACACGCTGCACGACACCACCTGCCATCGGATGTTCCGCTATGTGGACGCGGGCGTAGGAAAAGCCTATGACACCATCATTGACCGCATGATGCAGCACGGTAAGCTCCCCAGCTTTGCGGTGCGGTACCGAAACCAGTTGAGCGAAAGCAATGCCATCGAGCTGGACTGGGACGGCAGCCGGTACACAGGAACGGTCACCGACACCAACGGCGTGCTGTCGCAGTATTCCTTTGGCTGCAACATCGGCGGCGTGACCATCCGCCAGGAAGGCAACACATTGACAGTGACCGCCACCAAGGAGGCCGCCGAAAAGCTGGACGGCTATGTCAGCAGCGAAAAAGGCTATTCCCTGGATGTGGACGGCACAGAGGCCGTGCTGCTGGAGCCAAGCAACGGCAGCAACTTCCAGTCGTGTGCCGCACTGACCACCCTGCCCGACCCCGTGTGGGCGTATATCCAGTTCAAAGTCAACAAGGTGGGCAGCATTTCCGTTCGTAAGGTAGATGCCGCAGGCGAGGCTCTCGCCGGGGCGGAATTTCTGCTGGAAACCTCTGCGGACGGACAGTCATGGACGGAAGTCGGCAGTGTCACCACCGGTGCAGATGGACTTGCCCAGTGGGAAAATCTCAAGACCGGCGTACAGTATCGCATTACCGAGGCGAAAGCGCCCGTCGGATATACCCTGCTGCCTGAGCCGGTGGAGGTGGGCACGCTGACGGCGGATGCAGCGGACATCACCATCACCCTCTGCAACAATGCAGGATTTGAGCTGCCATTCACAGGCGGCACGGGATTCACAACATATTTCCTGCTTGCGGCACTCATGCTCTGCATGGGTGTTTATTTTTGCAAAAAATCTAATATCAGGAAGGAGAACAACTGAACATGAAAAAGAACCATCGCATAGTATCGCTGCTGCTGGCAGCACTTATGGCCTTCGGCCTGCTGACCACGGCATTTGCCGCAAAGCCTACCATCAACACCGGCAAGAGAGCGTCCCTGAACATCTACAAGTACGATATCACCACGGCCAGCGCGGACGGCGCGTGGGACGCAGAATCCTATGTCAGCACCGGCCTGCATGACGACGCCGTCATCGACAAGCTGGAAAAATATGCCGTGCAGGGCGTGGAATTCACCTATTTGAGAGTGGCGGACATCGCCATGAACAATGAGCTGGTGAATGGTCGGCGCCGGGTAGGTGTGCTGTACGGCTTTGACGGCGCGGACGCGGTGCTGCCCGCCATCGGCGTGACCGCCGCGGATGCCCACAAGAGCGAAAACGGAAAAAACTACTACACCAGCGATGTGCTGAATGGCAAGCTGGCCGCTGCGCTGGCTGCCAATGCCACCACGGTGAAAAATGCGCTGGAAGCTGCGGTCAAGAACGGCACGGCCATGACCGAGACGGACGCTGCCGGTCACACCTCTGCGGAAAACCTTGGGCAGGGCCTGTACCTCGTTGTCGAAACCAGAGTACCGGAGAATGTCACCTCTACCTGCAACCCTTTCTTCGTGTCCTTGCCCATGACCACCGTGGACGGCACAGGCTGGAACTATGATGTGACTGTCTATCCCAAAAACCAGACCGGCAACCCCACGCTGGAGAAAACCGTGCGCGAGAGCAAAAATTCCACCGGCAAGAACAGCGGCAGCCTGACAGACATTGGGGACGGTTACGCCCACACCGCCACCGCCTCAGTGGGTGATGTGGTCGACTATCAGATCATCAGCACCCTGCCCACTATTACCTCCAAGGCGACCAGCCTGAGTGAGTATACTTACGTCGATACCATGTCCAAGGGCATCCGTTACAATAAGCAGGATGTAGTCATCGAGTTCTTCAAGGACGCTGGCTGCACCGATAAGATCACCACTTGGGCGGAGGATTCCGGCAAATTCACCGTGACCTACGATGATACCGCCAACACCATGACCATCCGCATGACCGAGGCGGGTCTGAGCGAGATCAACGAGTCTGAGAGCGTTTACACCGACAGCGTGAAGCGGGGCTATTCCGACTGCACCATGCGCATCACCTACGCCGCCACACTGACCGCCGACGCCCAGATGGGCGACAAGGACAACCCCAACGATGTCGTGCTGACTTGGAAGCGCACCAACACCACTTATTTTGACACGCTGGAGGACTGCTGCCATGTCTACACCTACGGCATCGACGTTCTCAAGCAGTTCAGCGACAACGGCGGCAAGGTGCAGAACGTGAAGTTCCTGCTGCACAACGATACCAACGATGTGTATGTGATTGCTGAGCAGAAGGACGGCGTGTATTACGCCAAGGGCTTCGTCGCTAAGAAAGCGGACGCTACCACCTTCGTTCCCAACGCACAGGGTCATGTGGTGGTGAAGGGGTTGGAGGATGACACCTATTCCCTGACCGAGACTGCCACGGATAAGGGTTATATTCTCCTCAAGGAAGCGGTCAAGATCGTCATCAAGACTTCGGAAAACGGCGCTTGTGAGCAGTGCGGTGCCAAGCTGCTGACCGCCACCGGTACCGTCAACGGTAAGGACATCAGCATGACGGAGGGCAATGCCATCGTGCCGCTGACAGTCATCAACAACCCCGGTTTTGACCTCCCCAAAACCGGCGGCTACGGCACGTGGATGTTCACCATCGGCGGCGTGGCCCTGCTGGGCGTGGCGGCGTTCATCGTGGTGAAGTTCCGCAAGCGTAACGAGCAGTGAAGCGCTGGCTGTTGGCGGCGGCTTGCGGCGCAGTGGCGCTGGGGCTTCTACTTTACCCACTGGTGGGAGAACTCCTGAGCGAAAAATACCACTCGGATATAGAAACCGCCTACACCGCAGCCATTGAAGATACGAATACCGCCGAGTTAGAGCGGCAGCGCCAGGCGGCGCAGCAGTATAACGCCATGCTGTCCGGCGCGGCCATCACAGAGGGAGGGGCTTCGGCCCCTCCCTTGGCGTATGATCAGCAGCTCACGGTGGGCAGCGTCATGTGCTATGTGGACATTCCGAAAATCGGCGTGTATCTGCCAGTGGAACACGGCACGAGCGCCGACACGCTGGAAAAATCCGTGGGTCATGTGGTGGGCATGTCCCTGCCAGTGGGCGGTGCAAGCACTCACGCGGTGTTATCCGCCCACAGCGGCATGGCGAGCTCTAAGCTATTTTCGGATATTGACCAGCTTGCAGAGGGCGACATATTTTACATCCATGTGCTGGGCGATACATTGGCGTATCAGGTAGACAATATCGCTACTGTGCTGCCCACGGACACCGGTTTGCTGCAAATCGAGGGCGGCAAGGACTTGGTAACGCTGGTGACCTGTACGCCGTTTGGTGTCAATACCCATCGGCTGCTGGTAAGGGGACACCGTGTGCCGTACACGCCGGAAACGGGGGAAGAAATCACTGCAACACCGGCTTCCTCCTCGTGGACGCGGCACTATCTGACGGGATTGGGTATCAGCTTCGGCGCAGCGGCAGTGGTCGGCGGCGGGTACTTCATCGTGAAACGGAGGAAGCGCCATGAGTAAAAAAGCACTGCTACTTGCGGCGCTGTTGGCTGCGGCTGGCGTCTGCGTCCTGCTGTGGCCGGTGTTCACCGGACACAGGCTGCAAGCCAATACGGATGAAGCGGCGCAGAGTTTCCTCGAAGAACGCAAGCTAAACCCGTATCCCGAGCTGCTGGCAGCCTTACAGGCATATAACCGCCAGCTTTATGCGGAGAAACAGCACGATTTGACCAGCTTGGAAGCCTGTGAGGAGCCTGCCGCCGATCTGACCACCTACGGCATTGACGATGAAATCATTGGCGTGTTGGAGATACCGGCTATGGAACTGACCATGCCTGTCTACTTGGGCGCATCCGATGCTCACCTTGCCGCAGGTGCGGCGGTGCTTGGAAACACATCTGTACCCATTGGCGGCGATAACACCAACTGCGTCATTGCAGGCCACCGAGGCTGGCGCGGTGCGGATTACTTCCGCCACATCGATCGCCTGCAGGTGGGCGATACCGTGCAGCTGACGAATCTATGGGAAACGCTGACCTATACCGTAACGGACATCCAGATCATCCAGCCCCAGGAGGTGGAGAAAATTAAAATTCAGCCAAACCGCGACCTGCTGACTTTGCTGACCTGCCACCCCTATGCCTCGGGTGGGCGACAGCGGCATGTGGTGGTGTGCGAAAGGGTGGTGACATGAAGAAAGTTAAACCAATCGCATGGGTGATTCTATGCCTGCCGGTTCTCTGTGCCGCGATTGCAGCGGCCGCAGCCTATAAACAGGATACCAACCTGTTTGACCTGATGACTCGCTTCAGCCGTGTACTAAAGCACCCAACGCTGCTGCACTGGACGGGCTATACTCCACAATGCATCATCGGTGCATTGGCCTGCTACGGTCTGGCCGTGACGCTCTACTATTCCGGCTATGAAAACCGCCGCCCCGGCGAGGAATACGGCTCTGCCAAATGGGGCAGCGTCCGTGCGCTGAATAAGAAGTACGCCGATCCGAAAGGGAAAAATGCCATCCTGACAAAACGCATTTCCATCGGGCTGGACGGGTATCGGCACAAGCGCAATCTGAACATTCTTGTGGTGGGCGGCAGCGGCTCCGGCAAAACGCGGTATTTCTGCAAACCAGGTATTATGAGCGCCAACTGCTCCTATTTGGTCATAGACCCGAAGGGCGAGATGCTTCGCAGCACTGGCCGCCTGCTGGAGCAGGAAAAATATGACATTAAGGTATTCGACCTCATTCATCCGCAGCAGTCGGATGGATACAATCCCTTCACCTACATCCGGGACGAGCCGGATGTGCTGAAGCTCATGGACAATCTGGTAAAAAATACCACCCCGCCTAAGGGCGCGTCCAACGATCCGTTTTGGGAAAAAGCAGAAATTGCGCTGGATTCTGCGCTGATGCTGTATCTGCTCAGCGAAGCGCCCAAGGAGGAGCAGAACTTTGAAATGCTGATGTTTATGCTGGAATGTGCGCGTGTCATGGAGGAGGACGAGCAATATCAAAGCCCGCTGGATCTGCTGTTCCAAGCGCTGGAGGAGCGGGAGCCGAATCATGTAGCAGTGCGGGAATATAAGGTTTACAAGCAGGCAGCGGGTGTTGTATGCTCTAAAAGACTTCTTAATCAAGCGGTTGAGAAGTCTCTTAGAACACATAACCTAAAATCGAAGAAAGGAGCGCAAGTTATGAGAAAAAATGAGAAAATCACAGCTCTGTACGAACGATTGAGCCGTGATGACTTTGGCAAAGATGATGACCAACAGCGTGAGAGCAACTCCAT
>OLOA01000816.1_pt1 | contig 33287 bp, 22 predicted proteins | sample 1672201 | NCBI WGS metagenome assembly OLOA01 (sample SAMEA3136658, study PRJEB25190) | human gut metagenome
GATCTGAAGAAAGATGCATTTTATTCTGTGGAAAATACAGTGGATGGAAAGCATTTTGTGACAGCAAGAGGCTGGGAAGATTTAAGTCAGATCATGTGTCTGAGTGAAAAGAAGAATCTGCCTGTGGATCTGAATCTGATCAGCCAGTACGTGCAGGATGAGCAGATTGCCCGTGACTTTGCAATTTATTATGATTTGTTCAAAAAATATAAAAAATAATAATGTTAATGCTATATGTTATGAAAGTAATGGAATAGACAATGTAAATAATAAGTTTGATATCATTATAAGTAATCCTCCAATTAGAGTTGGAAAAAGTATTTTACTAAATATTCTTAGAACTGCTAAAAGTAAAATGAAATCAAATGGCTGTTTATGGTTTGTTATAAGAAAAGATCAAGGCGCTAAAAGTATCATGAAAAATTTAGAAGATATATATGAGTGTGAAGTGATTGAAAAGGATAAAGGCTTTTTTATAATAAAAGCTAAAATAAAGTAAATAAAATGTCTATAACTAAAAAAGTTATAGATTTTTATGTGATAAAAAGGAAAACTTATTGACAAAACTTGATACCTTTGCTAAAATTTTAAATTGGTGACGTATTGTTTTTTCTGGGACAATCACACTTAAAAATACTATAGTATAGGGGTGAAAGAGTGTCATTTAAAATTGCAAAATTTGGAGACCATAGAGAAAGAAGAACTTTCTCAAAAACAAAGAACACCTTAGAATTAACAGACTTATTAGAAATACAGAAAAAATCATTTAATTGGTTCTTAGAAGAAGGAATCAGAGAAATATTTGATGACTTATTCCCAGTAGAAAGTTTTACAGGTAATATTTCTTTAGAATTTGGAGAATATTCTTTTGATGAACCTAGATATTCTATCAAAGAAGCTAAAGAAAGAATGGTTAACTATGCTGCACCTTTAAAGGTACAAGCTCGTTTATTTATCCATGAAACTGGTGAAGTAAAAGAACAAGAAATATTCTTAGGCGACTTACCAATGATGACAGATGCAGGAACATTTATTATCAATGGTGCAGAACGTGTTATTACTTCTCAATTAGTTCGTAGTCCATCAATTTATTTTAAAAGAGAAATTGATAAAAACGGACGTCCTGTAGTTAGTGGGGAAGTTATACCAAATAAAGGTACTTGGTTAGAATATGAACTTGATGCAAGAGATGTATTATATGTTCGTATAGATCGTACTCGTAAAGTAACTATAACTACATTCTTAAGAGCTTTAGGATTGTCTAATGATGAAGATATTATAAGTGTATTTGGTGATAACCAGTATATTCAAAATACTTTAGAAAAAGATAGTACTAAAAACACTGATGAAGCTTTAATTGAAATATATGAAAAACTTCGTCCAGGAGAACCAGCTACATTAGATAGTGCTAAAAATCAACTTATTACAAGATTCTTTGATAAGTTTAGATATGATTTAGCAAAGGTTGGACGTTATAAATTTAACAAAAAGTTAAACGTTTTAGATCGCTTACTTGGATGTGTAATTGCTCAAGATATTAAAGACAATGATGAAGTTGTTGTTGCTAGTGGTACTTTAATTACTAAAGATCTTTTAGAAAAAATTAGACCATTATTTAACAATGGATATGGTTTAAAAGAAACTATTATTAATGAAGAATTAGATGAATACAATAAGATTCAAGAAGTATTAGTTTATGATAAAACTGATAAAGAAAAGGTTCACAAAGTTATTGGTAATGATCAAAGCATAGATGAAAAAAGACTTACAATTTCAGATGTATATGCTTCAGTATCATATTATTTAAATTTGCTATTTAATATTGGTAATATTGATGAAATCGATCATTTAGGAAATCGTCGTGTTAGACAAGTTGGAGAATTAATACAAAATCAATTTAGAGTTGGTATGGCTCGTATGGAAAGAGTTATTCGTGAAAGAATGACTACTCAAGAGATTGAAAATGTAACCCCTAAAACTTTAATAAATATTCGTCCAGTAACTGCTGCATTAAAAGAATTCTTTGGTTCATCTCAATTATCTAAATTCATGGATCAAATCAATCCAATTGCTGAATTAACTGATAAAAGACGTCTATCATCTTTAGGACCAGGTGGACTATCACGTGATAGAGCAGGTATGGAAGTTCGTGACGTTAACGCATCTCATTATGGTCGTTTATGTCCTATCGAATCTCCAGAAGGTCAAAATATCGGTCTTATAACTTCATTATCAAGTTATGCGAAAATCAATGATTATGGATTTATAATGACTCCATATAGAAAAGTAGAAAATGGGCACGTAACTGATGAAGTAGTTTATTTAACTGCTGATGAAGAAAATGATTATTATATTTCTCAAGCTACAACTCCAGTAGATGATGATAATAATATTAGTGAAAGCCAAGTTATTGCCCGTTTAAATGGAGATACTGTTATGGTTGACAGCAAAAAAGTTAACTATATCGATGTTGCTCCATCTCAAGTAGTTTCAATTACTACTAGTTGTATTCCATTCTTAGATCACGATGATGCAACTCGTGCATTAATGGGTGCAAACATGCAACGTCAAGCAGTTCCATTATTAAAAACAGAAGCTCCAATTGTAGCTACTGGTGTAGAATATATTGCTGCAAGAGATTCAGGATCTACAGTAGTTGCTAAAGCTGATGGTGTAGTAGAATATGCTGATTCTAAGAAAATTGTTGTAAAAAATGCTAAAGGTAAAGATACTTATTTCTTAGCTAATTTTGAAAGAACAAATGCTTCAACTTGCTTGAATCATCATCCACTTGTTAAAGCTGGTGACAGTATTCATAGAGGAGAAGTTATTGCAGATGGCCCTTCTACTGAAAAAGGAGAACTTGCTTTAGGTAAAAATATGACAGTAGCATTCATGACATTTAATGGTTATAATTATGAAGATGCTGTAATATTAAATGAAAGACTAGTAAAAGATGATGTTTATACATCATTACATATAGAACAAACTGATATAGATTGTCGTGATACTAAATTAGGACCAGAGGAAATTACTAGAGATATTCCTAACGTATCTGAAGAAGCAAGAAAGAATCTTGATTCTAATGGTATAGTTCGTATTGGTACCGAAGTACACGAAGGCGACATTTTAGTTGGTAAAGTTACACCAAAAGGTGTTCAAGAATTAACTAGTGAAGAAAAATTATTACATGCTATTTTTGGTGAAAAAACTAGAGAAGTTCGTGATACATCACTACGTGTTAAACACGGTGAAGATGGTATTGTTCATGATATAAAAGTTTATACTAAAGAAAATAGTGATGAATTACCTCCAGGAGTATCTAAAATTGTTCGTGTATATATCGTTCAAAAAAGAAAAATCCAAGTTGGAGATAAAATGTCTGGTAGACATGGTAATAAAGGTGTTATTTCCCTTATTTTACCAGAAGAAGATATGCCTTATTTACCAGATGGTACTCCAGTAGATGTAATATTAAACCCATTAGGTGTTCCATCTCGTATGAACATTGGACAAATATTAGAATTACATCTAGGTATGGCTGGTAAAAAGATTGGTACTCATTATGCTACTCCAGTATTTGACGGTGCTAGTGTAGATGAAATTAAAGAACAAATGAAAGAAGCCGGTATGGATGATGATGGTAAGACTGTTCTATACAATGGACGTACTGGTGAACCATTTGAAAATAGAGTATCAGTTGGTGTTATGTACATGATCAAATTACACCACATGGTAGATGATAAATTACATGCACGTGCTACAGGACCTTATTCAATGGTTACACAACAACCATTAGGTGGTAAAGCTCAATTTGGTGGTCAAAGATTCGGTGAAATGGAAGTTTGGGCATTATATGCTTATGGTGCTGCTCATGTTTTACAAGAAATATTGACTATTAAATCTGATGATGTTGTTGGACGTGTTAAAGTATATGAATCTTTAATCAAAGGTAAAACTGTAAATCAAGCAGGTGTGCCAGAAAGTTTCAGAGTATTATTAAAAGAATTCCAAGCATTAGGTTTAGATGTTCAAATACTTGATACAGATGATAATTTATTAGAATTAAAAGATGTAGAAGCTGATGATGAAGATGAAAATACTATAAGAGTAGATGAACTAGATAATTTAGTTCCAAAAGAGCAAGAAAAATCTGAAGAAAAAATTGTTGAAGAAACAGAAGAAACAACCGAAGAGGATGAATTTGAACCAGATTTAGATGATTTAGAATTTCCAGAAGATGATTTAGAAGAAGGTGAAATGTAATGATAGAAGTTAACAGATTTAAAGGAATTAAAATTGGTATTGCTTCACCAGAAAAAATTCGTAGTTGGTCTTATGGAGAAGTAAAAAAGCCTGAAACTATTAATTATCGTACATTAAAACCAGAAAGAGATGGATTATTCTGTGAAAAAATCTTTGGACCAACTAAAGATTATGAATGTGCTTGTGGAAAATATAAAAGATTACGTTATAAAAATGTTGTATGTGATAGATGCGGTGTAGAAGTTACTCGTTCTAAAGTTCGTCGTGAAAGAATGGGCCATATTGAGTTAGCTTCTCCTTGCTCTCACATTTGGTTCTTTAAAGGTGTACCTTCTAAAATGGGATTAGTTTTAGATATGTCTCCTCGTGATCTAGAAGAAGTTTTATACTTTGTTAGCTATGTTGTTATCGATCCAGGAAATGCTCCTTTAGAGAAAAAACAAACTTTATCCGATAAAGAATATCGTCAATATTATGAAAAATATGGTAATGGCTTTAAAGTTGGCATGGGTGCTGAAGCCATTAAAGAATTATTAAAAGATGTTGACATTGATAAAGAAGTTGAAGAATTAAGAAAAGAACTTGAAAATACTCAAGGCCAAAAGAGAATTCGTCTTGCTAAGCGTCTAGAATGTTTAGTATCATTCCAAGAAAGTAGTAATAAACCAGAATGGATGATTTTAGATGTATTACCAGTAATACCTCCAGAATTACGTCCAATGATTCAATTAGATGGTGGTAGATTTGCTACTAGCGATTTAAATGATTTATATCGTCGTATTATCAATCGTAATAATCGTTTGAAAAAATTATTAGAGTTAGGTGCTCCAACAATTATTGTTCAAAACGAAAAAAGAATGTTACAAGAAGCTGTGGATTCATTATTTGACAATGGACGTCGTGGCCGTAGTGTTACTGCAGCTGGTAATAGAGCTTTAAAATCTTTATCTAGTATGTTAAAAGGTAAACAAGGTCGTTTCCGTCAAAACTTATTAGGTAAACGTGTTGACTATTCAGGCCGTTCTGTTATCGTTGTTGGGCCAACTTTAAAAATGTATCAATGTGGTATTCCTAAAGAAATGGCTTTGGAATTATTTAAACCACATGTAATTCATGGATTGGTTGAAAGAGAACTTGCTCATAATATTAAAGGAGCTAAGAAATTAATTGACAATCGTGATGAATGTGTTTGGGATGTAGTTGAAGATGTTATAACTGAACATCCAGTTATGTTAAACCGTGCTCCTACATTACATAGATTAGGTATTCAAGCATTCGAACCAGTTTTAGTAGGTGGTAAAGCTATAAGATTGCATCCACTAGTTTGTACAGCATTTAATGCCGATTTTGATGGAGACCAGATGGCTGTACACGTACCATTATCAGAAGAAGCAAAAGCAGAAGCTAGAATTTTGATGTTAGGCGCAAACAATATCTTAAATCCAAAAGATGGAAAACCTATTGTTACACCATCACAAGATATGGTACTAGGAAACTATTATATTACTATTGAAGATGAAGGTGCTGATAACGAAGGTAAAGTATTTAAAAATTCTAATGAAGCTTTAATGGCTTATGAAAGAAGAGAAATATCTTTACATACAAGAATTGCTGTTCCAGTATCATCATTTAAACATAAATTATTTACTGATGAACAAAAAGATAAATACTTAGTTACAACAACTGGAAAATTAATCTTTAATGAAATTTTACCTGATTCTTTCCCATATATTAATGAAGGAACAAGTGAAAACATAGAAGGTATAACTCCAAGTAAATATTTCTTAGAAATGGGTACTGATATTAAGGCTGCTATTAAAGAAATGCCTTTAGTAACTCCATTTGTTAAGAAAACATTAGAAAAAATAATTGCTCAAATATTTAAACGTTATAAAACAACTGAAACTTCTATAATGCTAGATAAACTTAAGAATTTAGGTTTCAAATATTCTACCGTTGCTGGTATTACAGTTTCTATGTCAGACGTTGTTACTACTGATAAGAAAGAAGCTATTATAGAAGAAGCACAAGGAAAAGTTGATAAAATTAATAAACAATATCAAAGAGGTTTAATTACTGAAGAAGAAAGATATAATACAGTTATTCAAATTTGGAATAATACTAAAGATCAAGTTGAAGCTGAATTAAAGAAAATAAGTGAAGGCGATCATAAGAATCCAATATTCATGATGATGAACTCAGGAGCTCGTGGTAATGCTGGAAACTTTACACAACTTGCAGGTATGCGTGGTTGTATGGCTAAACCAAATGGTGAACCAGTTGAAATTCCTATTAAATCATGCTTTATGGAAGGTCTATCAGTTTCAGAATTCTTCTTATCTACTCACGGTGCTCGTAAAGGCTCTGCCGATACTGCACTTCGTACTGCCGATTCTGGATATTTAACAAGACGTTTAGTTGACGTTGTTCAAGATATTATTGTTAAAGAAAAAGATTGTGGTTGTATTGCTGGAGTAGAAGTAAGTGACTTTATTGATGATAAATCTGGTGCTGTAATTGAATCACTTGCAGAACGTATTTTAGGACGTTATACTGCTCAAAAGATTGTTAATCCTGAAACTAAGGAAACAATTGTTGAGAAGAACGTAATGATTACAGAAAATGATCTACCTAAGATTGCTGCTGCTGGTATTAAATCAGTAGAAATCAGAAGTGTTCTAACTTGTAAAACAGAAAATGGTGTATGTCAACATTGTTATGGTCGTAACTTAGCTACTGGTAACTTAGTTGAAACAGGAGAAGCTGTTGGTATTATGGCTGCTCAATCAATTGGTGAACCTGGTACTCAGTTAACAATGCGTACATTCCATTCAGGTGGTGTTGCCCACGGAGGAGATGCTGATATTACTCAAGGTCTTCCAAGAGTTGAAGAATTATTTGAAGCACGTAATCCTAAAGCTAAAGCTACTATTTCTGAAATTAATGGTACAGTAACATTAATTGATGAATCTAATGGAAAATATAAGATTGTAGTTGAAAATGATGTTGAGGCTAGAGAACATGTTACTAATTATGGTGCAAAATTACGTGTTAACTTAAAAGATAAAGTAGAAGCTGGAGATAAATTAACTGAAGGTGCTATTTCTCCAAAAGAGTTACTTGCAGTTACTGATCCAATAACTACTCAACAATATATCTTAAAAGAAATTCAAAATGTTTATAAATCTCAAGGTGTTGATATTTCTGATAAACATATTGAAGTAATTGCTAGAAGAATGATTAACAAAATGCGTATAATTGATGAAGGTGATACTGACTTTGTAGCTGGATTAACTGTTTCACTACGTGAATTTACGGAAGGAAATAAACCTGTTATCTTAAGAGGCGGAGTTCCTGCTACAGGACGTCCAATTATGTTAGGTATAACAAAATCATCATTAGAAACTGATTCATTCTTATCTGCTGCATCATTCCAAGAAACAACTAGAGTTTTAACTGACGCAGCTATTAAAGGTAAAACTGATATGTTACGTGGATTAAAAGAAAACGTTATTATTGGTAAACTTATTCCTGCAGGTACAGGTGCTAAACAATATAGTGATATTCAAGTTGAATTAGCTAATGAATTTATGAGTGATGAACCTAGTGAAATGCTAGAAGAACAACTTATGAGTGATAACACTGATGATGTTATAGAACCTGCTGAATAATATAGGGAAGATTAAACTCTTCCTTTTTTATTGCCAAAATAAGATCATAAGAAATTATTTATTATAATTTAGATAAAGAATATAAGTAAAAAAGTATACGCTAAATTAATATAGTATGTCAGAAAAAATTAATAAAATATTTTAAAATAAAAATGGATTAACTTATAGATTTAACTAATTAAAAAGGAAATATAAATATAATCTTTAATATATATAATAGAGGATGTATAGCAAAAGCAAACAAATGTTTTAAAAAATGTTGACAAAATTAAATAGATATATTAAAATTAATTTGTAACTAAGATAAAGGAGAAAAAAATGAAAACATCTAAGGATATTAAAGATAAAAATAAAGCATTAGAACAAGTAATGGCTGATATAGAAAAACAATTTGGTAAAGGAGCTATTATGAAACTTGGTGGGGAAGAACATATGGAAATAGATGTTACATCAAGTGGCTCTATTACTTTGGATATTGCTCTAGGAGTTGGTGGATTTCCTAAAGGCAGAATAATTGAAATATATGGCCCTGAATCTTCAGGAAAAACAACATTTGCTTTACAAGCAATAGCTGAAGTTCAAAAAGAAGGTGGTAGAGCTGCGTTCATTGATGCAGAGCATGCCTTAGATCCTGTTTATGCCAAAGCTTTAGGAGTAAATATAAATGAACTATTGCTATCTCAACCTGACACAGGAGAGCAAGCTTTAGAAATATGCGAAGCTTTAGTTAGAAGTGAAGCAGTGAATATTGTTGTAATCGATTCTGTTGCTGCCTTAGTTCCTCAAGCAGAAATTGATGGAGAAATGGGAGACTCTCATGTTGGATTACAAGCTAGATTAATGTCACAAGCATTAAGAAAACTATCTGGTACTATTAATAAAACAAAAACTACAGCTATATTTATAAATCAATTAAGAGAAAAGGTTGGAGTATTGTTTGGTAATCCTGAAACTACACCTGGTGGTAGAGCATTAAAATTTTACTCAACTATTAGATTAGATATTAGACGTGCAGAGCAAATAAAGCAAGGAGATCAAGTAATAGGAAATAGAACCAATATTAAAGTTGTTAAAAATAAAGTTGCCCCTCCTTTTAAAACTGCTAGTGTAGATATCATGTATGGTGAAGGTGTTTCTAAAGAAGGTGAAATTGTTGATTTAGCAAGTGCTGTAGATATAGTCGAAAAAAGTGGCGCTTGGTACTCATATAATGGAAATAAAATAGGTCAGGGAAAAGAAAATGTAAAGAATTTCCTTAAAGAAAATCCTGATATTTGTGATGAAATAGAAGCTAAAATTAGAGAACACTATGGAATAAATAAACAAACTAAAAATGACAGTAAAAAATAACTAAAAATGACACAGTAAAAAATAATTATTGACTTTAGTAATAAAGAATAATATAATATCTTCACATATTTAAGGGGGAGTTAATATGAAAGTAATTAATGTGAAAAAAGCAAGTACTGCTTTAGTTTTGGGAAGTATTATTTCATGTTTAGCATTAAGCGGTTGTGGCATGAGTAATTCTAAGCAGAATTCTGAGAAAGATATTGAAACAGGAACTGCTATTTTAGTTGAAAATAAAGATGCTATTTTAATTAAGTTATATGAACCAAATTATAATGGTTATAGAACGTCTGCAATTGACAGATATATAATACTTGAAACTGCATCTGGAGATAAAATACTTGTTGATCAAAGATCAGTACAGATTATTATAGGTGAAAATTCTTATGAAAAAGCAGAAGCTATTGCAGAATCTTTAGTTGATGAAAGTGGTCAAATAATTAACTATGATGATATGCAAAAAACAAGAAAATTAAAGTAAATATTATTTCGAACTTTTAAAGTTCGTTTTTTATTTATATAACATAATTATTTTTAAACTTGCTGAATAGAAAAAATAACTTTATAATTATATTATAGATATTTATGATATATGAATGTTTATAAATAAATTTTAAGGAGGAATACATGGGATTTTTAATGACACCCATAGTAACTCTTTTGATTGGAATTTTTGCGGGGGCTGGTATTTTTGGTTTAATTATTATAATAAGAAATAATTATATCGAAAATAAAGCTAATAAATACTTAAAAGAAGTAAAAGAAGAAGCTTTACAGCATAAACGTGATACATTACTTGAACTAAAAGAAGAATCATATCGTTTAAAACAAGAAGCTGAAAAAGAAATAAAAGAAAAAAAGCAAGAATTATCTATCAGTGAAGATAAGTTAATGCAAAGAGAATCATCTTTAGATAGACGTGAAGAAATGCTTCAGAATAGAGATTCAATGTTAGATCAAAAAGATAACAATTTATTAGCAAAACAAAAAGAATTGCAAGAAAAAGAAGTTAAAATGGATGAACTTTTAAAACAGGAAATGCAAGAGCTAGAAAATATTGCTAAGTTTTCTAAAGAAAAAGCACATGATTTAATTATGAAACGTGTTGAAGAAACTATGTCTCATGAAATTGCTAGTTATGTTAAAGAAGAAGAAGCAAAAGCTAAACTTGAAGCTCATGAAAAAGCTAAACAAATAATAGTAGAAAGCATGCAGAGATATTCTAATGACGTTTCAACAGAACAAACTGTAAGTACTATTGATCTTCCAAATGATGATATGAAAGGAAGATTAATCGGACGTGAAGGAAGAAATATCAGAACGATAGAAGCAGTAACAGGCGTAGATTTAATTATTGATGATACTCCGGAAACTATTGTTATTTCATCATTTGATCCTTTAAGAAGAGAAATTGCTAAAATAACAATTGAAACTCTTATTAAAGATGGAAGAATACATCCTTCTAGAATTGAAGAAGTCTATGACAAGGTTTGCCAAGATATGAATACTAAGATTACTGAAATAGGTAATGAAGCTGTATTTGAATTAGGACTAACAAAACTAGATCCGGAATTAGTTAATTTAATTGGAAAATTATATTTTAGAACTAGTTTTGGTCAAAATGCTTTACAACATTCTAAAGAAGTTGCACATTTAACTGGTTTAATGGCAAGTGAATTAAATGAAAATGTTAATTTAGCTAAAAGAGCAGGATTACTGCATGATATAGGTAAAGCTATAGATTTTGAAATTGAAGGTTCGCATGTAGAAATAGGAGAAATGATTGCTAAAAAATATCATGAAGATCCTGTTGTAATTAATACAATTATGTCACATCATAACGACTGTGATCCAACATCTACTATTGCAGTTTTAGTTCAAATTGCAGATACATTATCTGCTGCACGTCCTGGTGCTAGAAATGATTCATTAGAAAATTATATAAAACGATTAGAACAATTAGAAGAAATTGGTAATTCTTTTGAAGGTGTAGATAAGACATATGCAATGCAAGCTGGAAGAGAATTAAGAGTTATAGTTAAACCTGATGAAGTAGATGATAATAAATCATATAAAATAGCAAGAGACATAAAAGAAAAAATAGAAAATGAAATGCAATATCCTGGAACAATTAAAATAAATGTTATAAGAGAAACTAGAGTGCAAGAAGAAGCAAAATAGTTTCTTTTCTTTTATTTTTTATGATAAACTAAAAAAGAAAAGTGGTGATAAAATGATTGCTGAAGTATTAGTAGAATATAGAGTAAAATCATTAGATAAAACTTTTACTTATAAAATACCAGATTTTTTAAGGGATAAATTAAAAGTAGGTATGAAAGTAAAAATTCCTTTTGGATCTTTAGAAATCAATGGCTTTGTTTTAAAAATATTATCTAATACAACTAATATGGGTGACTTAAAAGAAATAAAGTGTATTGTCGATGAATATTTTATATTAAATGATGAACTTTTAGAACTAGGAAAATACTTAAAAGAAAAAACTTTATGTTCCCTAATGACGGCATATCAAACAATGTTACCATCTTCTTTAAAAATTAAAACTCAAAAAAACAACTATCAGTTATACAATACATATGTTTATCTAAATAATAAAGTTGATATAGAGCAATACATAACTCAAAATAAAAGGAGTAAAAAACAAATTGAATTAATAAACCTATTAAAACAAGAAGGAAAAATATTAAAAAGTAAAGTTACATGTTCAAGTTTAAAAATATTAATAGAAAAAAATATTATTTTAGAAATAAAAGAGCAAAAATATCGTATTAATATTGAAAATAATGTTCTAAATGATCAAACTTTAACTCAAGAACAAAATGAAGCTTATCAAAAAATAATTAAATATTTAGATAATGAAAAGACTTTTTTACTTCATGGTGTTACCGGCAGTGGCAAAACAGAAATCTATATTCATTTAATTAGAGAAGTTATCAAAAGAAAAGAACGTGCTCTTTTATTGCTTCCTGAAATTACACTTACTACCCAAATTGTAAAAAGATTATATGAACGTTTCGGATCTAATGTTGCAATATTTCATAGTGCATTATCTCAAGGAGAGAAATATGATGAATATAAAAAGATTTTAAATAATAAAATTGATGTAGTAGTTGGAACTAGAAGTTCAATTTTTACGCCTATTAATAATTTAGGTATTATCATTATTGATGAAGAACATTCTGACAATTATAAGCAAGATAATACTCCTAGATATCAAACAATTGATATGGCATTGTTTAGAAGTCATTATAATAAAATACCTTTAGTTTTAGGAAGTGCAACCCCTAAATTAGAGTCTATGGCTAGAGCTAAAAAAGGTATTTATGAGTTAATTACGTTGAGTAAAAGAGTCGGTAATTCTACATTGCCAACAATAACTCTAGTCGATATGCAACAAGAAATGAAAAAAAGAAATATGGTTATAAGTGATAAATTAAAAAATAAAATAATAGAAAAATTAGAAAAAAAGGAACAAATTATATTATTGCTTAATAGGAGAGGACATTCAACAATTGTTACTTGTCAAAATTGTGGTTTTACCTATAAATGTCCATATTGTGATATAACTTTAACTTATCATAAAACTTCCAATAAACTAAGATGTCATTATTGCGGTTATACAATTTTTAAGCAAAATACTTGTCCTAGTTGTCATGAAGAGTCTTTAAATTTTTATGGATTAGGTACAGAAAAATTAGAATTGCAACTAACTAATATGTTTCCTAATGCTAGAATAATAAGAATGGATACTGATACTACTACCAAAAAGGGCAGTCATGAAAAAATTATAAAAAAATTTCAAAATCAAGAATATGACATATTATTAGGCACTCAAATGATAGCTAAAGGATTAGATTTTCCTAATGTGACTTTGGTAGGAATTATTAACGCCGATATTTCTCTAAATATGCCTGATTTTAAATCTAGAGAAAGAACTGTAGAATTATTAATGCAAACAAGTGGAAGAGCAGGCAGAAGTGATAAAGCTGGTGAAGTAATTATTCAAACTTCTAATGTCGATAATCCAATTTTTAAATATGTTATAAATAATGATTACAATGGTTTTTATTGCTATGAAATGCTTAATCGCCATAAATTAGACTATCCGCCATATTATTATTTAACAAGCATTAAGGTGACAAGCAAAGATTATGAAATAGCGTCAATAGAAGCAAATAAAATAGTTAAATATCTTAAGAATAATTTAGATTCTAAAACTATTATTTTAGGTCCAACTACAGCTAGTATGTTTAAACTAAATAATATATATAGATTTCAAATAATTATTAAATATAAAAAAGACAATAATTTAGATAAAATACTTAAAGAACTAGATAATTTATATATTCTTAATAAGCAAGTTAATTTAGAAATTGATTTAAGTCCATTAACAATATAAATAAGACTTGCATTTAATCAAGAATAGTGTTATATTGATGTTATCAGTGGGGATTGGTAGTTAATTGTACTTTTATAAAAAAGTTCTCATTGAGAGCTTTTTTATATTGGAGGACTTTCTGGGAAACAATCTCTGCTGACTGCTACAATACCAATTTTAATTTTAGGAATATTTTTTCCTATTAAAGCAAACGCTTTAGAAAGTAAAAAAGTTCAAACTAATTATCAATATAAACTAGTTTGTGGTTATTATAATGGTAGTGATGAATTAACTTGGGGTAGTCAAGAAAAAATTGGAGATTTTAAAAATACCAATGGAAGTGCTAGTAATAGTGAAAAAGCTTGTGGTGAAACATCACAAACTAAAAATTATCCAATTGGAGATCCAACAAATGATAATCTTCCTAAAAATGTAGAAATGGTTTATGATAGTTGTAACGGGAGCACTGGTAAACAAAAAGCAAAAGTAGGAACAAGCTGTTCTAGTGAAGGTAAAATAAAAACATGTACAGTTAAATGGACAGGCTATTGTTATAAAGATCCATCAGCTAAACAAGAAAATAATAAAAATAAAATAACTAAAATGGATTTAGAAGATAAAAAAATTTATATAAATGATACTACTGATGTTATAAATGCTGATGTTTGTGATGAAATAAAAATTAAAGATGAAACTATTGCTAAATATAATAGTGAAAATCAAGAAATTGTAGGTTTAGCTTATGGTTCAACTCAAGTTATATGTTACAAAAACGATAAAATATTAAATAAGAAATATATTAAAGTCAAAACTCATGAAAATTATCGTTACACAACTACTAAGACTACTTTTTATAAAGATGAATTACAAACAAAAAAAGTTAGAAATTTATCAAGCTGTAAAAAAGTTAATTACTTAAATAATTCAATTAATGGTTATTGTAATGTAGTTAGTAATGGTATTAGTGGCTATGTAAAATGTAGTAATTTATCATTAGAAAAACCAACAGTTTGTAAATAAAAATGGTAAACAAAATAGTTTACTTTTTTTTAATGCCAAAAATTATGTAAAAATATGTTAATATAAATAGTGAACACAAAGTAGAATATGATATAATATTAAAAGGTGAAAATAATGGAAAACGTATTAAAAAAAATAAATGATTATACCATGGAAGATTTAATGGGGGATCGTTATGGTAAATATGCTAAATATATTATCCAAGAACGTGCAATTCCAGATGTTAGAGATGGTTTAAAACCTGTACAAAGAAGAATAATATATGCCATGTATAAAAATAAGAATGTTTTTGAACACGGCTTTGTTAAAAGTGCCCAAACAGTAGGTGAAGTTATAGGTAAATATCATCCACATGGTGATACATCAGTTTATGATGCAATGGTAAGAATGAGTCAGGATTGGAAACAAACAAATCCTTATATTGAATTTCAAGGAAATAATGGTTCTATAGATGGAGATCCAGCTGCTGCTTACCGTTATACAGAAGCTAAACTAGCTAAAATTAGTAATGAAATGTTAAGAGATATCGAAAAAGATACTGTTGAAATGGCTAAAACATTTGATGATTCAAGAGAAGAACCAACTGTTATGCCATGTAGATTTCCTAACTTATTATTAAATGGAGCAACAGGAATATCAGCTGGTTATGCTACAAATATTCCACCACATAATTTAGGAGAACTAATTGATGCAACTATTAAACTAATTAAAAATCCTGATACTAAATTTGAAGAAATTTTTAAAATAGTTAAAGGTCCAGACTTTCCAACTGGCGGTATAATTTATGGTGCAGATGGCTTAAGAAGTGCATATACTAAAGGTAAAGGCAAAATTATTGTTAGAAGTAGATACGCTTATCAAAAAACAAAAGGAAAAGATCAAATTATTATTAGGGAAATTCCTTTCGAAGTTAATAAAGCAGCTTTAGTTAGAAAAATAAATGAAATTAGAATAGAAAAGAAAATAGAGGGTATTGCAGAAGTTAGAGATGAATCTGATAAAGAAGGATTACAAATTGCAATTGATTTAAAATCAGGTGCAGATAAACAACTAATTACAAATTATCTATTAAAGAATACAGACTTACAAGTATCTTACTCATTTAACATGGTTGCTATAGTAGATAAAACGCCAAAACAAGTTGGAATAATAGAAATTTTAAAAGCTTATATTGCTCATCAAAAAGAAGTAGTTTTAAGAAGAACACAATTTGATTTTGATTTTGCTAATAGAAAATTGCATATAACTGAAGGTTTAGTAAAAGCTTTATCAATATTAGATGAAGTTATAAGGGTAATTAGAGCAAGTAAAAATAAAGCAGATGCTAAAATAAATTTGATGAACGAATTTGGTTTTAGTGAGAAACAAGCTACAGCTATCTTAGATTTACAACTTTATCGTTTAACCAATTTAGATGTTAATGCTTTAGAAGAAGAATTAGATAATTTAAAAAAGGTAATAGCCTTCTTAAAGAGCATTTTAGATAGTGAAGAAATGTTACATAAAGTAATTATTGATGAATTAACTAAAATAAAGAATGAATATAGTAAAAAAAGAAAAACAGATATCATTGATGAAATAGAAGATATTAAATTAGATATTAAGAGCATGATTCCTGAATACAATGTTATTGTAGTAGTTACTAACGAAGGATATGTTAAAAAAGTTAATATGAAATCATATTCTTCAGTTAAAGATGAACCTACTACATTAAAACCAGGCGATTATGTTAAAGGCTTATATTCCACAACTACTTTAAATACTTTATTAGTATTCACTAATTTAGGAAGATATCTATATGTTCCTGTTCATATTATTCCTGAAACAAAATGGAAAGAGTTAGGTAAACATATTAGTAATGTAATTCCTTTAGATCAAGATGAAAAAGTAATCGGATCCTATATGATAGGTGATAAAAATGAAGAAATAGTCTTGTTTACTAAAAATGGTCAGATTAAAAAAACACTTATCAAAGATTTAGAAGTAACGAGATATTCAAAACCATTAACAGCAATAAAATTAAAAGATGATGATGAATTAATCACTGTAAAAAAATCAACTGATCAAGTCATTTTAATTACAAAACATGGTTATTATTTAAGATATAATTCTTTAGAAATACCATTAGTAGGCCCTAAGGCAAGTGGTGTTAAAGGAATTAATCTAAAAGATGATGAAGTTGTTTTTGGTGGTACTATTGATATTGATGATATATATTTAAACATATTTACTAATAATAAAACAGCTAAAAGATTAAAAATAACAGATTTAGATATAGCAAGTCGTGCTAAAAGAGGTTCTACATTAATTAAGAAAACTAAAACTGTTAATTATGAAATAACGCATGTGTTACTAACTAATAGCAAAGATGAAATTTGCATAAAATCAGATAGTGAAATAAAAAATTTAAAAAATAGTGATATTCCTATTATGGATATTTCTTCTACTGGTTCTGCAATAAGTAAATATAATATTGACGATGCATTTAAAGTCACATCATTAAAAACATTTATGAATAACAAAGAAGAAAATGATACTAAAGAAGAAGTTATAGAAAAAACTGATACTCAAGTAAAACAACAAAGTCTAGATGATTTTATAGAAGATTTTAAATTATAAGTGTTACTATAGTTTTTATAAAATAATATAGTAAATATGATAAATTAGATTATTGGATGACGAAAGTCATCCTTTTATAATGTTTTTCTTATGTTGCAAATATTTAAATTGATATTTGTTTTTTTGTTAATTACTTGACATCCAAAAAGAGAAAAAATAAAATATAAACAAAAGTTATGAGTGAGGTAGGCATGAAATTAGTATTTCCAAATTTAGATTTAAAAGAACAATATTATAAATGAGTAAAAAGTGCTCTGCAAAACGGTGATATATCTGAAATGGGTAATGCATATCGAAAAAATGAGAAATAGGAAGATATGTTAATTAGATTAAAAAATCGTAGTCAAGGCATTAATATTTCAAGTAGGAATGTTCCTGCTACCGTGCGTTTTATAGTGAACGATAAAGAAAAAGTTGTAGGAACAATTGATATAAGGCATACTTTAAATGATAATTATTTTGCTAAATTAGGGCATGTGGCATACTATATAAAATTAGAAGAAAGAAACAAAGGCTATGCAACCGAAGCATTGAAATTAGCTCTTGAAAAATTGGAAAATGAGTATAAAGTAACTAAAGTATTGATTACTTGTTTAAAAACAAATATTGCATCCAGAGAGGTAATTGAAGCAAATGGCGGAGTGTTTGAAAAAGAATTTTATGATGAAATAACAAATAATTATATTGAAAGATTTTGGATCATAACAAATTCTAAACAATAAAACATTTATTTTAAATATTAATTAATATTATTTATAATAAAGCCATAACTAGTTATAGTTATATTTTTTTTAATTTAGAGAAATATATAAATGGTGATTATACATGCCTGTAAATAAAACTTCTATTAATTTTGGCCTAGTTTACATACCTATAACATATACTTCTTTATTAAAAAATGATGATATAGATTTTAAGCTATTAGATAAAAAAACAATGAGCAGAATTAAATATAAAAAAGTAAGTGAAGATAATTTAAATAAAGAAGTAATGAATCAAGACATCGTTAAAGCATATGAGTATGAAACTGGTAAATACGTTATATTTGAAAATAAAGATTTTGAAAAATTAAAAACAGAAAAAGATAAAACTATTACTATTGAAAAATTTGTTGATATTAATGAGATTGATCCAATATATTATAATAAACCATTTATAATCAACGCTCTTAAAGCAGATCATGCATTTTATCTTCTTTCTAAAGCTATGGAAAGTAAAAATAAAGTTGGCATAGCAAAAACTGTTGTCGGTCAAAAAGAAACATTAATAATTATACGTTCTAAAAATAACAGACTTTATATGAACTCTTTATTTTTTAAAGAAATGATAAAGGATTTAGAAGAGAATAATTCTAACGAAAAAATAGATAAAAAAGAATTAGAAATGGCAGAAACCTTAATTGACAACATGTCTGGTAAATTTAATATAAATGATTATAAAGACGAATATAAAGAAAAATTATCTAAAGCTATTGAAAGAAAAATATCTGGTAAAGCAATATCTAAACCCAAACAAGCAAAAACTAAAAATACTAAAATAAACGATTTAATGGCAGCTTTAACTGAAAGTGTAAAAGCAACTAATAAAAAAGGAAAAAAGAAATAATGGATTTATTTGCTTCTAAAAATTTAAAACCAATGTTGTTTTATGAAGGAAAATTATTTAATAGCGAAGAATATATTTATGAAATAAAATTTGATGGTCATCGTACCATAATTTATTTAGACCATAATTATATAAATATAAGAAGTAGAAATAATAAAGATGTTACTAGCCTTTATCCAGAACTTAATGAAGTAAAAAAATTAGTAAAAAGAAAATGCATATTAGATGGTGAATTAATCGCTTTAGAAAATGGAAAACCTAACTTTTTTAAAATGCAAAAACGTAGTTTAATGACAAATACCATTCGGATTAAACAAGAATCTATTAATAATCCAGTAATTTTTATTGCTTTTGATATCCTTTATTATGATCAAAAAGATTTAACTAATTATCCCTTAATAAAAAGAAAAGAATATTTAGAAAAAAAAGTTAAGGAAAATGACTATTTAATTATATCTAAATATGTTGAATACAATGGCATTGAATTATTTAAGCAGATAAAAAAAGAACAACTAGAAGGCATAGTGGCAAAAAGAAAAGATAGTATTTATCAAGTAAATAAAAGAGTACACGATTGGCTAAAAATAAAGTGTATTAAAGAAAAAGATTTTTATGTATTAGGAATTAGAGAAGAAAACAAAAAAATAAAAACTATTGTAATAGGAAGTATAAAAAATAACAAGTTAATTTTAAACGGTCAAGTAAACCTGCCTAATAAATATCATCAAGAATTTATGAAAAAATTTATTAAAGAACATAAAATAAAAAATGCTTATTTTGACATGAAACATGTTATTTGGTTAAAATTAGATTTAAAATGCACAATAAGATATAAAGAAGAAACACAAAATAATAGTTTAAGACATGCTGTTTTTGTAAAGTTCATTTAATCTTTACTTTTTTTATTAATTATAGTATCATACTTTTCATTAAAAAAAGGTTGGGATTAAGATGATAGAATATAATGATCAAAACTCGATAATCAGTTTGATACAACAAGGAAATTTAAAATTAAGAGATGAATTTATTGAAAAAAATACTCCTTTAGTAGATCATATAATAAAAAGGTATTTTAACTTATATCGTGATAAAGAAGATTTGTTTCAAATTGGAAATATGGCCTTAATGGATGCTATATATAAATATGATGTTAATATGGAGTCTAAGTTTTCTACTTTTGCGTATAAATATATTTATTTTAATATTTTAAATTATATTAAAAATGATAATCTAATTAGAACTCCTCATTACATTTATGAATTGGAATATAAGGTAAATGCATTATATGAAGAATATAATAAGCAAGGGAAAAATTTAACTGATGAAGAAATAATTAAATCTTTAAAAATAACAAAAGCAAAATTAGCCTTAATTAGAAAATCAAAATTAAGTATGAGTAACCTTTCTATTATTGATAATTATTATTACGATAAAGGATTTGATGATGTAGCTCAAGAAAATGTTTCAATAAAAGTAGAGGAATTATTAAGTACTTTAACAACTAGAGAATATTATGTTATTGAACAACTTTTTGGCCTTAATGGCAAAGAGAGAAAAACTCAAGTAGAAATAGGTTATGACTTAGGACTTGCTCAAAGTATAGTTTCTAGATTAAAACAAAGAGCTTTAAAAAAGATCAATTCTTATGCAAAACTAAATTATTAAAAAAATAATTGATATTTCAAGAATTAAACTATATAATAGTTATATAAATGCGATGAACTAGAGGAGTAGGTATTTATTTTATTTTAGAGAGTTAGTGGAAGGTGTAAACTAACATAGAAGAATATCGAAGGTAGCTAGGAAGCAGAATGTTTGAAAATTAGTAAAATATTACGTGTAATTCCCGTTAAGAATTTAAAGGTAAGTTTAACTTATAAATTAAGGTGGTACCACGTTTGAAAACGTCCTTTTAGAAGGATGTTTTTTTATTTAAAAGAAAGGTGATAATATGTTAGAAAAGAAATATAATCATTTAGAGGTAGAAAAAGATAAATATCAAAATTGGAAGGATAAAGGTTACTTTACATCAAAAAATAAAAACAAAGAAGCATATTGTATTGTTATACCACCACCAAATGTTACAGGCATATTGCATATAGGGCATGCTTGGGATACTGCATTACAAGATATTTTAATTAGATATAAAAGAATGCAAGGATATGATACTTTATGGGTTCCTGGAATGGATCATGCTGGAATTGCGACTCAAGCCAAAGTTGATAAAAAACTACGAGATATGGGTATTGATCCAAGAAAATTAAGTCGTGAAGAATGGCTAACTCATGCTTGGAGTTGGAAAGATGAGTATGCTCAAAACATCCATAAACAATGGGCTAAACTTGGCTTAAGTTTAGATTATACTAAGGAAAGATTTACTTTAGATGAAGGGCTAAGTAAAGCTGTTAGAAAAGTATTTGTTGATTTGTACAATAAAGGTTTAATTTATCAAGGAGAAAAAATAATTAACTGGGATCCTGTTCAAATGACAGCATTATCAAATGAAGAAGTTATATACCAAGAAGATGAAGGAGCATTTTATCATTTAAAATATTATCTTGAAGATAAATCAATGTATTTAGATGTTGCTACAACTAGACCAGAAACTTTATTTGGCGATACTGCTGTTGCAGTAAATAAGGATGATGAACGTTATAATCATCTAATTGGAAAAAAAGTTATTTTACCTATAGTTAATAGACTAATTCCAATAATAGCTGATGAACATGCTGATCAAGAAAAAGGAACGGGAGTAGTTAAAATTACGCCTGCCCATGATCCTAATGACTTTGAAGTTGGAAATCGCCATAACTTAGAGCGTATTGTTGTAATGAACAAAAATGCAACAATGAATAAAAATGCTGGGATTTATGAGGGATTAACTAGAGAAGAATGTCGTAAACAATTAGTTGAAGATTTAAAAGAAAAAGACTTGTTAATTAGAATCGAGAAAATTGTTCATAGTGTAGGACATTCTGAACGTAGCAAAGCTGTAGTAGAACCTTACTTATCTAAGCAATGGTTTGTTAAAATGAGACCTTTAGCAGATAGAGTTTTAGCAAATCAAAAAAATAAAGATACAAAAGTTAACTTTGTTCCTGAAAGATTTGAAAAAATTATGAATCACTGGATGGAAATTACTTATGATTGGTGCATATCTAGGCAACTTTGGTGGGGACACCAAATACCAGCTTGGTATAAAGACAATCAAGTTTATGTTGGAATGAATCCACCAAAAGAAGAGGGATGGATTCAAGACGAAGATGTCTTAGATACTTGGTTTTCTTCAGCATTATGGCCTTGGGCAACTCTAGGATGGCCTGATGAAACAGAAGAACTAAAGAAATTTTATCCAAATAATGTATTAGTTACTGGTTATGATATTATTCCTTTCTGGGTAAATCGTATGACTTTCCAAGGCCTTGAATTTACTAATAAAAGACCATTTAAAGATTGTTTAATCCATGGACTTATAAGAGATTCAATTGGTAGAAAAATGAGTAAATCTTTAGGCAATGGTGTAGATCCAATGGCTGTAATAGAAGAATATGGTTGTGATGCTTTAAGATTTTATTTAACAACTAGCGTAGCTGCTGGAACTGATTTAAGATATGAAGAAGAAAAAGTAAAATCCACATGGAATTTTATAAATAAGTTATGGAATGCTTCAAGATTTGTATTAATGAATCTTGAAGACTTTAAAGAAGAAGATTTTTCTTTAGATCAATTATGCATCCCAGACAAATGGATAATCACTAAGTTAAATAAATTAATAAAAAGTGTTATTAAATCTATGGATAAATACGAATTTAATAATGTAGGTAGTGAAATCTATAACTTCGTTTGGGAAAACTTCTGTGATTCATATATTGAAATGTCTAAATTTAGCTTAGATCAGATAAGTACTAAATCTACATTATATTATTGTTTAAAAAATATAGTAAAACTATTGCATCCATTCATGCCATTTGTAACTGAAGAAATTTATAATAACTTACCTTTTAAAGATAATGAAACTATTATGTTAAGCAAATATCCTGAATATAATTCTAATTTAATATTTGAAGAAGAAAAAATTGGAAATAACATTATAGATTTTATTAAGAAATTTAGAAATATTAAAGCAGAAAATAATATGGATAAAACTATAAAAGTAAAGATTGAAAACAATGAAGATTATAATTTGATTAATAAGATGTTAAAAATCGAAGATAATATTATAACTGATGATTTAGATATTAAAAAATATATAGTCGAAGATGGAAACTATAAGATGACTATTTATTATGAAAAAGTAGAAACAGAAGAAGATAAAGAATTAAAATTAAAACAAATTGAAAGTTTAAAAAACTCAATTGCTAGAAGAAAAAAATTGCTTGATAATAAAAATTATGTAGAAAAAGCTCCAGAAAAACTTGTTTTAGAAGAAAAAGAAAAATTAATGAATGAAGAAAAGTTATTAGCAAATTTACTTGCATAAGAAATATTGGATACAATCCAGTATTTTTTTGACAAGGTTTATATTGAGTGCTAGAATACATTTTAAAGAAAAGGCATAATAGGAGAAAGTTATGAATAAAAGAAGTCAAGAAATAATAAATGAGTTATTACAAGAAAATTTAATATCAAATGAAAGTGATTTAACTGCTAATGATAAAACTAATTTTGTATTTGATTATATGATTAATAAATATTCATATTTATTAAAAAATGATATAAAAGATATTTTACCAGATGATTATTTTGAAAAAGGAAAACTAACTCATGAACTAATAATGAAATTTGGTAAATATTTTTTAAGTAATCCTCAAAAAATAGAATTTGAAAGTTTAGACAAAGTAAATGAACCTGCAATATATATAACTAATCATGGATTTAAAGATGATATTTTAGCAAGCTTACTTGCTGCAAAAGAAAGAGCATTTATAGTTTTTGGAAGTCTTCCTCAATTTTATGGAACATTAGATGGCGTATTATCTGCTTCAAATGGTGTAGTTATGGTAAATCGAAAAATGGATAATAGTAGAAAAACTTCTATTGATAAAGCTAAACATGTTTTAAAAAACAATATGAATTTGTTAATCTGTCCCGAAGGTGTTTGGAATAAAACTCCTAATGAATTAATGCTTAACTTTTGGAGCGGATTTTATAGAATTGCCAAAAAAGAAGATGGAACATTTTATCCTATTATTCCTATAATTCATTATATAAATAATACTCATAAAAAAGGAGAAGATAATCCTATTCATACTGTTGTAGATGATCCTATTATTCTTTTAAAAGGTACTGCAGAAAAAGAAGGTATAGAATATATTAGAACAAGAATGTTATCTTGGTATTGGAGATTAATGGAAAGATTTGGAACTGATACAAGGGATAATTTAATTAAAGAAAATGAATCCTTTAATGATGTTTGGGAAGATGAATTAACTAAAAGAGTTAATACCGTGTCAAAATATGATCTTCAAATAGAAACTACAGCTGATTATCAAAGAAAAGATACACCATTAAAAGTGTTTGAACCTATTGCTAATTTAGAATTAACAAAAAATAATTCTAACGAAGTATTAGCAGCAAGAAAATTGGTAAGACAACTAAAAAGAGATGATTTTCAACATAGATATTAAAAAGACTATTAAGTCTTTCTTTTTTTAGTTAAAATTATGATATAATGATTATACTATGGAGGTGTATTATGGGAGGACTTTTACTACCAGCTTGTTCAGTTTTTTTCTCTTTATTATTATGTTTTGCTTATTTATTAAAAAAGCGCTTTCCTTTAATAGAAAATAAAGTATATTCGGTAATGCTAATTATAAGTGTATTTGATAGTATCATAGTTACTATATTACAATATATTGCTTATAAATATGGTGTTACAAATATGCAAATGATAATTAGTATACTTAATAAAATAGATTTCTCACTATTGATCTTCTTTTTAAATGGTATTTTCCTTTATATTTTATTTATAACTCATAACTATCCTAAAGATAAAAGTTATAAAATTTTAAATACATTTATTGGTATTAATAGTATTTTAACTATTATAATTTTCTTTTTAGACGTAAATGTTATAAATACTAATAATAATTTTAGCGTGGATGGAAGTGCAGCTAATCTTACTTATTTAGTTTGTGGAATATATATTTTTTCAGCTATCGTTGTTGCCTTAAAAAATATAAAAAAAGCTGATAGAAGATATATACCTATTTTAGGTATTGCCATATTATCTATTATTTTAATGTTACTTTATATAATTGATCCTTATTTAATAATTATATCTATTTCTTTAACTTTCTTTGATTATTTAATGTATTTTACAATTGAAAATCCAGATTTAAAAATGTTAAATCAAATGACTTTAGCCAAGAATCAAGCAGAGAAAGCAAATAGAGCAAAGAGTGACTTTTTATCAAGTATGTCTCATGAAATACGTACGCCTTTAAATGTAATAGTAGGCTTAGCAGAAGACATTTCAACTTATAAAGATAGCGTACCAAAAGAAGTAGTAGAAGATACTGAAGATATAAGAAATGCTTCTCAAACATTATTAGAGATAGTTGGCAATATTTTAGATATAAATAAAATAGAATCAGAAAAAATGCAATTAGTAGAAAAGCCATATGATTTTAAAGAAGAAATAACTAAATTATGTTCTGTTACGAAAACTCGTATTGGGGATAAAAATATTATATTTAATTTAAATATTGCTAAAGACATTCCTGATGAATTAATTGGAGATAAAAGTAAAATAAAAGAGATTATTAATAATTTATTAACTAATTCTATAAAATATACTAATGAAGGTGAAATTAATTTAAATATAAATTGTATTAATAATTTATCTAAAAACATTTCTAATTTAATAATTAGTGTTCAAGATACAGGTAGAGGAATAAAGAAAGAAAATATTGATAAATTATTTACTAAATTTGAAAGATTAGATGTAGAATTAAATACTACTACTGAAGGAACAGGGCTTGGTCTAGCTATAACAAAATCTTTAGTAGAAATGATGAATGGTAAAATAAATGTACAATCTGAATATAAAAAGGGATCTATTTTTGTCGTTCAAATACCACAAAAAATAAGTCAATTATCTAAAGTTAAGACAACTACAAGTAGTAGTAAAATAGTAAATGACGTCTCATATAAAGATAAGAAAATATTAATCGTAGATGATAACAAACTAAATATAAAAGTAGCTCGCAGAGCATTAAAAGATTTTGATTTTATTATTGATGAGGCATATGATGGGTTAGAGTGTTTAGAAAAAGTAAAAAATAATCAATATGATTTAATTTTAATGGATATAATGATGCCTAATTTAAATGGTGAAGAAACTTTAAAAAAATTAAAAGAAGATCATAATTTTAATACACCAGTTTTAGCACTTACAGCAGATGCTTTAGAAACATCAAAAGATAAATATTTGAATGAAGGTTTTATTGATTATATATCTAAGCCATTTAATAAAGAGCAGATTAAAGAAAAGTTAGATAAAATATTTCAAATGAGTGAATATATTGATATCCCAAAAGAACTTTTAGATATGAGCAAATCACTAACTGATATAAATATGGATGGTTCTATAAATTAGATAATATCTTGACTCCTAAAAATTAATAGTTTAAAATATAATTATAAATTGTTGATTAGGACATATTAAATAAAGCTCTTATATATAGTGAGTTAGGGATAGTGAAAACCTAATTATAATCTTTAATTAATCCTACCTAGGAGAGTAGTTAATAACTACCGGTTAAAAGCCGTTATTTAAATTAAGAAAAATAAAGGATGGTACCGCATTACTTTGCTCCTTGGCAAGTAATGCTTTTTATTTAGAAAGAGGAATATTATGAAACTAAAAAATAGCTATTTTTATACTTTAAGAGAAAACGTTAAAGATGAAGATTCTATATCAGGTAACTTATTGGTTAGAAGTGGAATGATCAAAAAAGCTAGTAGTGGTATTTATATATTTTTACCAATGGGCTTAAAAGTATTAGAAAAGATCAAAAAAATTATAAAAGAAGAAATGGATAAAGCCGGTGCGCAAGAGTTATTAATGCCTAGTATGTTGCCTAGAGAAATTTATGATACATGTGGGAGAGCAGATGCCTTTGGGCCTGATATGTTTAAATTTAAAGATCGTTATAATAAAGAATATGTTTTAGGACCAACACATGAGGAAATGTTTGCTATAGCAGCTAAATCAGTAATAAGAAGTTATAAAGATTTACCTTTTACTATTTATCAGCAAGCAGATAAATTTAGAGATGAGCCACGTCCTAGATATGGCCTTATAAGAGTTAGAGAGTTCATTATGAAAGACGCTTATTCATTTGATAAAGATGAAAAATCTTTAGATGAATCTTATCAAAAAGTATTTAATGCTTATAAAAATATTTTTGATAGAATTGGTGTAAATTATAAAATAGTTAGAGCAGATACTGGAGCAATGGGAGGAAGTCTGTCTGAAGAATTCCAAGCTGTAACTGATATAGGAGAAGATACTATTGTTTTATGCGATAATTGTTCCTATGCTTCTAATATTGAAGTATCTGATTTTAAAATTAGTGAATCAAATGAAGAACTATTAAACAAAGAGTTAGTAGAAACTAGAGATAAAAAAACAATTGAAGAAGTATCTGAATTTCTAAATATAGATCCAAATAAATGTGTAAAAGCTATTCTTTTAGATGTAAATGAAGAACTAGTGGCATGTTTTATTAGGGGAGATAGAGAAATAAACGAAAATAAAATCTGTAAAATGTTTAATATTGCTGAGTTAAAATTTGCAAGTGAAGAATTAATTAGCAAAACTAATGCCGTAAGTGGTTATTGCGGACCTATTGATTTAAATGTTAAAGTTGTTATAGATGAAGAAATTTTACATATGAAGAATTTTGTTGTTGGAGCAAATAAAAAGGATTATCATTATATAAATGTTAATATTAATGATTTTAAATATGATCAAGTTGGAAATATTTCAAATGTCAAAGAAAATGATATATGTCCAAAATGTAATGGAAGACTATATTTTAAAAAAGGAATAGAAATTGGAAATACTTTTAAATTAGGGACTAAATATGCTAAGGCTTTAAATTTAACTTATTTAGATGAAAATAACAAAGAACAATATTGTGTCATGGGAAGTTATGGAATAGGTCCAGGAAGAGTTATGGCTAGTATAGTAGAGCAAAACAATGATGAAAATGGTATTATCTGGCCAGCTTCTATTGCACCATATGATATTGCTATTGTAGCTATCAATTCTAAAGATGAAGAAGTTACCAATTGCAGTAATAAATTATATGAAACATTAATCCAAAATGGTTATGATGTATTGTTAGATGATCGTGATGAAAGACCTGGAGTCAAATTTAAAGATATGGAACTAATTGGTATACCTTATCGAATCGAAGTTGGTGCTAGAGATTTAGCTTTAAATAAAGTAACTTTAGTATCAAGAAAAACCAAAGAGAAAAAATTAATTTCAATAGATAATATTCTAGATGAAATAAAGAATTTATAGAAAGGAAGATGTAATATGTTTGAGTACATGGGAGATAGAATTAGCGAAGCAATTAAAAATATTAAAGGCATGGGTAAAATAACTGAAGATAATATTTCTTCTGCCATGCGAGAAATTAGAATGGCTTTATTAGAAGCGGATGTTAATTATCAAGTAGTTAAAGAGTTTACTAATAACGTTAAAGAAAAAGCTTTAGGCGAAGAAGTTATGAAATCTTTAAAACCTGATGAAGTCTTCATAAAAATTGTTAAAGATGAATTAGTTGCTTTACTAGGAGAAACTAGTGTTCCTCTAGAAATTAATAAAAAGCCTACTATATTAATGCTAGCTGGTTTACAAGGTAGTGGTAAAACAACAACTAGTGGAAAACTTGCTGCTATGTTAAGAAAAAAACATCATAAAAAACCTCTTTTAGTTGCATGTGATGTCTATAGGCCTGCTGCTATAGATCAATTAAAGGATATCGGCAAACAACTTAATATTGATGTTTATTCTGAAGGAAAAGAAGATCCTGTTAAAATAGTAACTAATGCTTTAGCTTATGCTAAAGAAAATAATTTTGATTATATCATAATAGATACTGCAGGACGTTTACATATTGATGAAAATTTAATGAATGAATTAAAAAATATTGTTAATGTAGCTTCTCCTGATGAAATAATATTAGTTATAGATGCTATGATGGGACAGGATGCAATAAATGTAATTAATGGATTTAATAATGCTTTAAAACTTACTGGCTGTATTCTTACTAAATTGGATGGTGATACTAAAGGCGGAGTAGCATTATCAGTTCGCCATTTAACAAACGTTCCTATCAAATTTATTGGTGATTCAGAGAAAATGGATGGTTTATCTGAATTTATTCCAACAAGAATGGCTGAACGTATTCTAGGAATGGGAGATATTTTAGCTATTGCTGAAAAAGTAGAAGGCGTCATAAGTGAAGATGAAGCAAAAGAGCAAGCAAAAAAAATGAAAAAGGGCAAATATGATTTAGAAGATTTTTTAACTAATATGAAGCAAATTAAAAAATTAGGCCCTCTAGAAAATATTATTAAAATGCTACCAGGAGCTAGAAAAATGGGACTTAATAATATTACAATAGATCCAAAAGATATGGCTCATGTTGAAGCAATCGTTTTATCAATGACTATAGAAGAAAGAAAACACCCAGAAATATTAAAAGCATCACGTAAACAAAGAATAGCCAAGGGAAGCGGTAGAAGTGTTGAAGAAGTTAATCGTTTGTTAAAACAATTTGAGCAAATGAAACTAATGATGAAGCAAATGACAAATGGTAATTTTAAAATGCCATTTTAGGGAGGTTTATAATGAAAACAGATAAAATAATGATCGGCGATCTTGCAAGATGTGTTAATTTTGAAAAGGAAAGAAAATATGAACCAGAAACATTTTATTCAGAGTGCCAAGATGGGCATTTAAGAATTAGCACCTCTACATTAAACTATAAGACTTTAAAAGAAAATGTACTATTTATCGAAAATGAACAAGGACAATTGGTTCATCATTTTAGAAAATATTCTAAAGTGCCATCAGCTGAAGGTGAAATTTATGCTGAAAATTTAAAAAGATTTGATTATCAAAACTTAAGATCAAAAGAAGAAATAAATTATTTCAAACTTCAACTTTTATATCACAAATATATAAATGAAATTATAAAAGTTTCAAATTTATATACTGCTGATATAGTAATTGATACTCCGTATAATGATGTAATAAAAAAATTTTTAGGAAAAAAATTAGATAAACAAGAAATAGTAGTTAAAGATGATTTAGTTTTAAAAATAAATGATAATACATTTTACTCTTATAGTTTAGATGACTATTTAAATAAAAGCCCACAATCAAATAAAAAAGAGTACGTAGATAATATTAGATTATTAGAAATTGATGAAATTAATAATAAATGGCAAGAATACATGCCAGAGAGTGAAATAATTGACATTTATAAACGTTCTTTAAAGAAATAGTTAAAAACCTAAGCAACTTTATAACTAAAACATAAAATACACTAGAAAGGATAGTGTGTTTTATTATGTTATTAAATGATAAAAGATGTATGGATAAAACAGCAGATATGAAATATTATAAAAAAGATAAAATGGAAGGATATGAACAACCAATGCAACAATGTTGTGAAAATCAATATCCAGGTGTTATGTGCCAACCAATTTATGAATGTCCACAAGTAAGATGCTGTCATCGTGAAATTTGTCATGAAGTTCCACATATTGTTCCAATAGAAACTAGAATTATAAATCATCATGTTTATCGTCATACTTATACTCCTGCTTATTCATGTTGTGAAGAAAATGAAGTATCAAATGTTTATGATAACAAATGTTGCTTTTAAAAGATTCTTATGAATCTTTTTTAATTGACAAATATATTTAAAATGGTATTATATTTGCTAAATGAAAGGGGTTATATATGGAATATCAAAATGAATTATTTAATTTTTTGTATCCTGATAAAAATGATGAACTTTCTAAGATGAATAATAAAGATTTGGATATATTTTTAAATTATATGAAAAACTATTACTTATCTTTAAGAAACAAACTTGAATTCTCTGACCAAACAACGTTTGGCATTGAATTAGAATTTGAATATGCAGATTTACAACAAATAGATAAAAATATAAAAAAAACTAAATTACGTAAATCTTGGTATCTACATACTGATCAATCATTGAAAAAAGGAGGAGAAGTTTCATCGCCAATATTAAAAAATAGTGAAGAAACATGGTTAGACATTTTAAATATGTGTAATTGCATAAATCAAAATGCATTGATTATGGATCATAGTGCTGGTCATATTCATATTGGAGCACAAGAAATAAATAATAGTGTTGATTCTTGGCTTCAATTTATAAAACTTTGGGCAACTTATGAGAATGTAATATTTCGATTTTTATATGGTGAATATTTAACTGCTAGAAGTAGTCTTAATACTTATGCTAGTCCTTTAAGAAATAATTTCAAGTATTATTGTAAATTATTAACTACTAAAAATAATTATGAAAAGCAAAATAACGTTTCTTATAATGAATATAACTTTATAAATAAACAAATATTATCATTAATAGATCATAAAAGAAATCAAGCTGTTAATTTTAATCATCTTAATAACCTTGGTCAAAGCGAAATAAATAATACCATCGAATTTAGATGTCCTAATGGAACTTTAAATCCTGTTGTTTGGCAGAACAATATAAATATGTTAGTTCATTTGATAGATTACTCTAATAATACAGCATTTAATATTGATATAGTTGAAGCACGTGAAAGAATGAATGAACAAAATTTATTTTTAGATTATAATTTAGTGTATTTAAATCAGGCATTAGAATTTGTTGATTTAATTTTTGAAAATAATTTAGATAAAATTTATTTTTTAAAACAATATTTAAAATCTTTTGAAATAGATAATAAACCTCTAAAAAAAGCAAAACCTTTTACTTTAAAAAAATAATTGACTTATTGCTGGAGGAATGTGATGAATAAAGTAATTCGAATATCAATAATTATTTTTTTTATTGGTATTATTGGCAGTTTTTTTACGATTGGAGAGTCTCTATTTGTTGGTCTTAGATATATAAGTCCAATAGCAATAATATTATTATCACTATTATCAAAGAGAAAGATAGTAATAAGTAAAAGTGAAATGATAGTTTTATTTTTATTTGTTTTAATTTTTTTTATCTATCCAATAACTTTAATGCTATTAAATATCTACGAAATAGGTAAACAAAATATTATAGTTAACTCCCTATACTATGTTATTACAATAGTCAGTTGCTTCTTTATTGCTAGTTATTATAAATCAACTAATAAACAAGATTTTTTCAAAGACTTCGGTTTAGTTGGTTGTATTTTTTTAATAGTTGGGTTGCTAATGTTTCGAGATATTTCATTTAGTATATCGGGTTTGCTGAACAATTTAATTGCAAACGAGAGAGGAGAGAGATCATACTTAGGTTTTACGAATCCTAATCAAGTTGCAATTCTAACCTCTCTAGTGATCCATTCAATCATAATTAGCCAACTTAATAAAAAAATAAAAAAGCCACAAGGCTTTTTATTATTAAAATTGGTGACCAGTATGGAATTCGAATCCATGAATGTTGCCTTGAGAGGGCAATGTGTTAAGCCACTTCACCAACAGACCATTAATAATGTCTTTTTCAAAGGACATTATTATTTTATCATAATTCATTTTTATTTACAATCATCTTTTTGTTTTTTTATATACTTTTACATATTTATATTCTTTATTTTCATGTATTAAGCCTAATTTATAACATTCTATTAACATTCTTAAATTGTTTATTTGACTTTTTAATTCTTTCCCTTTATCAGTATCTGCGATAGTAATACGACATTTTGGATTTGTTTCTATATCTATAAACGAGTGAATATCTTCATTATTTAATATAGCACTTTCTAAAGAAGTAAATGGTTCATGAGCAATAATTCGCATACCTGTTGATCCTGATACCAATGTATAGCCCGCAATTCCTGTAGTTTTTTGATAGGCTTTAGAGAAGCCTCCATCAATTACTATTACTTTACCGTCTGCTTTTAATGGTACTTCTCCATTTATTCTTTCTACTGGAATATGACCATTTATTATATGAGCATTATTTAAATTTGTAATACCAAAATCTTTCATTATATTTTCCATAACTTCTTTATTTTCTTGATACTGATAATAATAGTTTCTTTTTTCTTTATGTGATTTTTTATCTTTTATTAATACTCTTTCTAGAGTGGTCATTTTATCTTTACCAAAG
>OLOA01000819.1_pt1 | contig 33230 bp, 26 predicted proteins | sample 1672201 | NCBI WGS metagenome assembly OLOA01 (sample SAMEA3136658, study PRJEB25190) | human gut metagenome
AACCGTACGTACGGTGCAATGGGAGGGTGAGAAAAAATTCTCACTCTACCCTATTATACGGGATTGCGGAAGCGAGGGTTCATACTGAAGTCGGTATGAAAAAACATGATAGCAAAAAAGAACAGTTGAAAAATGAGTTGGAAAAATTTTTCAATTTATATTAAAAATGGGTTGAATGGATAATTAATCGACAATAAGGCAAATGTACGCGTGTATATTGATTTAAAAATGAAAAGAAAACACAATATATAGCGGTTTCAAAAAAGTACGACAATAAAATAACGAAATTTTGCTTCTAAAATCGTACAAATTTCCAAAACCCTATTGTTCAATAGGTTTCCGCCAGTATTAAAATTTGTAAAAAGTTTTCTCTCTTTAACTAAATATACAGAACATATGTTGCGAATGTGAAGAACAGGTGATATACTTTGAGCATAAATTGTATAGGGCGGATTAACCAATAGAGTGATTATTCCGATTTAGTCCGAAAGGTGTAATGTCTTATACAGAGTTCTTATATGTGTCGTTTTCATTTTGTATGGAGGTATTGAAATGGAACAAGAAAACCAAAAAGGCCAATTTAATTCCAATTTTGGATTCTTGATGGCAGCACTTGGATCGGCCGTAGGTCTCGGTAACCTGTGGTCCTTCCCTTACAAGATGGGTATGGGCGGCGGATTCGCTTTCCTGCTCGTGTACGTAATTCTGGCAATTGTTACCGGTTACCCTCTGATGCTCTCCGAGATGGCTCTCGGACGTAAGACTCAGAAGGCGGCAGTCGAAGCTTACAAGGAAGCCGATCACAGATTCACCTTCAACGGTGTTCTGCAGACCATCGTTCCTTGGCTCTTGATTTGCTTCTACTGCACATTCGGTGGATTCATCACCAAGTACCTGGGAGACTCCATTCTGGCGCTCTTCGGTAAGGGTGTTCTGAACACTGCCGATCCGGGCGCACAGTTCGGCGGACTGCTGACCAACACCGGAAACTCCGTTGCATGGATGACAGGTTACCTGCTCCTGACAATGGTTATCGTATTCGGTGGTGTATCCGGCGGTATCGAGAAGTTCTGTAAGGTAGCAATGCCGTTGCTGTTCTTCATGTTGCTCATCGTAGTAGTAAGATCTTGCACACTGCCTGGCGCAGGCCCTGGTCTGAAGTTCCTGTTCAGCCCGGATCTGAGCGCTTGGGGAAGTGCAAAGGGATTCTTCAGTGTACTCTCTTCGGCAGGTGGTCAGTGCTTCTTCTCACTTTCCCTGTCGTCCGGTTGTATCATTGCTTACGGTTCTTACCTGGATAAGAAGGAGAACCTGGAATCCAACGCAGCAATCATTACAATCGGAGACTCTCTGGTAGCTATTCTGGCTGGCGTAGCTATCTTCCCGGCTGTATTCGCATTCGGTCTGGAGCCGACCTCAGGACCTGGACTGCTGTTCGTATCGATGACAACCGTATTCACATCCATGGGCACTGCAGGAAAGATCTTCCAGCTGCTGTTCTGGCTGCTGGTATTCTTCGCAGCACTGAGTTCTTCCATCGGTATGATGGAGTCCGGTATTTCCGCAATTTTGGACTCCAGACTGAAGGCCGGAAAGAGCGCAAACAGAGTAAAGGTTACCGTTATTATGGCTCTCGCAGCATGGGTTGGTAACTTCCTGACCACTGCTGACGGACTGGGCACAAGCCAGAATGCATTCTTCGTAGCATTCCGCGGCCTGTTCAGACAGCCGGATGTACTGGACGTATGGGACTGCATCGCAGAAGGTATCCTGATGCCGCTGACCGGTCTCATCATGGCTATCCTGCTTGGATGGGTTGTACCTGGATATCTTGATGATGAAATCAGCAATGGCGGAACCAGAAAGTTCAAGTCCAGAGGTTTCTACAACTTCTGCATCAAGTGGGTTGGACCGATCTTCCTGGCAATGGTAGTTTATGGACAGCTCACAAGCTTCTGGGGTTAATTTAAAGACTAGTTGTAAGACTTTAACTTAAGGCAAATATAAAGAACGCACAAATGCTCGGATCCCCGGATTCGAGCATTTGTGTTTTTTGAAGGAGAATGAATGGTGTTATTCTTTAAAATTTTTTTGACGGAATTCATTGCAGAGATGGGGGATAAGACGCAGCTGATGCTGATTGCGCTTACCTCGAAGTACAAATTAAAGGACATTATACTGGGAACTGCGGTGGCGATTCTCGTGCTGAATGGACTTGCAGTGCTGGCAGGTGGACTGGTGAGTGAATTTATCCCGGATTGGGTCATTAAGATTGTTGCTGCACTGGCATTTCTCTATTTCGCTGCATCTACCATTGCGGGAGATGAGGATGAAGAGGAAGAAAATGCGAAATCCGGAATTCAGTTCGCGCCCCTGGCTGTCTTCTGCACATTCTTTGTGGCAGAGCTGGGAGACAAGACGCAGCTTACTGCCATCACCTTTGGTGCAAATGAGGGAATGAGCGCGGCGCTTATCGTTTGGCTTGCTTGTTCTCTTGGATTGTTCGCAGCGGATATTCTGGGGATGATGGTGGGATATCTGCTGAAAAGCAAGACGCCGGACGGACTTCTGAAGAGTCTTGCATTCGTGATATTCTCCATCTTTGGAGTGTACACACTATATCAGGGACTACACCTCATTCGCGAAGGCGTCTGTCCAATCCCGGTGTGGCCAATATTAATCGGGGCTACAAGCGGATTCATTGGTTTGTGTGTATGGTTGTTTGCGCGGAGAAAGAAGTTGGAATAGAATACGAAAAGATCAGTACAAAGAAACGCCAGAACCGGCATTCGCCGGAACTGGCGTTTCTTTATTTGCGGACCTATTTTACAGCCCCCCGTTTTTTATTTCTCTTCTACTTCCTTCTTCCGGATCGCCTTTGTCTCAATCTCTTCCACAATCTGGCGGACGAATTCGGATAGCGGCTTGCTGCCTTCGTCACCGGCGAATCTGGAACGAACGGAAACGGCATTTTCTTCCTCTTCCTTGGCACCCAGAACCAGCATGTAAGGAATTTTTTCCATCTGCGCCTTACGGATCTTGTAACCGATACGTTCCGTGCTGTGGTCCACGTGAACATCGACGCCGTTACGACGGAGTTCACGGAATACCTTTTCCGCATAGTCATCGTACTTGTCGGAAATCGGCAGGATGCGAACCTGTTCCGGACAGAGCCATGTCGGGAAGTTGCCCGCATACTTTTCAATGAGCCATGCTAGCGTTCTCTCGTAGCATCCCATGGAAGTACGGTGGATGATGTACGGGCGCTTCTTGGAACCGTCCTTGTCGATGTAGTACATATCGTAGCGTTCTGCCAGGAACATATCCAGCTGAATGGTGATCATGGTGTCTTCCTTGCCGTATACGTTCTTGGCCTGAATGTCCAGCTTTGGACCGTAGAACGCTGCCTCGCCGGTCGCCTCAGTGTAGTCCAGACCGATTTCATCCAGGATGGTTCTCATGGCATCCTCTACGCGGTTCCAATCCTCTGCAGTTCCCAGATACTTCTCGGAGTTCTCCGGATCCCACTTGGACATCCGATAGGTTACATCTTCCTCCAAACCCAAAGTGGTGAGGCAATATTTTGCCAGGCGAACGCAGTCCTTGAATTCCTGATCGATCTGCTCCGGAGTGCACACCAGGTGGCCTTCGGAAATAGTGAACTGACGAACACGGGTCAGTCCGTGCATCTCGCCGGAATCCTCGTTACGGAACAGAGTGGAAGTCTCCGCCATTCTGTAAGGCAGATCGCGGTAACTCTTCTGACGCGCCTTGTACACATAGTACTGGAACGGGCAGGTCATCGGACGCAGTGCGTATACATCGCTGTCCGCATCGTTTTCAATCATCTTCAGGTCCTGAACACCGTGAATCTCACGGGAAGCATCCTCCGTATTGTTCAGATCCTCCAGGTTATCGTAGCCCAGCAGGAACATACCGTCCTTATAGTGGTACCAGTGGTCCGAGATTTTGTACAGGGTGGACTTGGCCATCAGCGGAGTACGGGTACGAACGTAGCCCCACTCGTAATCCTCCAGATCCTCAATCCAGCGCTGCAGCTTCTGAATCATTTTGGTACCGTTCGGCATGAACAGCGGCAGGCCCTGACCCACTACATCCACCGTAGTGAACAGGTCCATCTCCCGGCCCAGACGGTTGTGATCCCTGTTCTTGATATCTGCCAGGTACTCCAGATACTCTTCCAGATCTGCCTTCTTGGTGTACGCGGTTCCGTAGATTCTGGTGAGCATCTTGTTGTGCTCATCCCCTCTCCAGTACGCACCGGAAGAAGAAGTCAGCTTGAACGCCTTGATCTGCTTGGTGCTCATCAGGTGCGGTCCCGCACACAGTTCGATGAAATCACCCTGCTGATAGAAGGAAATGGTCTCGCCCTCCGGCAGATCCTCAATCAGCTCCACCTTGTACGGCTCTTCCCGATCCTTCATCATCTGAATCGCTTCTTCCCTCGGCAGTGTAAAGTACTCCAGACGGTCGCCCTTCTTGATGATCTTCTTCATCTCCTTCTCGATCTTGTCCAGATCCTCCCGGGTCAGCGGCGGCATATCGAAGTCATAGTAGAATCCGGTGTCGATGGAAGGTCCGATGGCCAGCTTTGCCTCCGGGTACAGGTTCAGCACCGCCTCTGCCAGAACGTGAGAACAGGTGTGGCGATACGCGTGTTTGCCCGCATCGGAATCGAAAGTGAGAATGTTCAGTTCACAGTCGCTGTCGATCACGGTGCGCAGGTCCTTCACCTCACCGTTCACCTCGCCCACGCAGGCAACACGGGCCAGACCATCGCTGATATCCTTCGCGATATCGTAGATGGACATCGGTTCTCCGTATTCACGGGTACTTCCGTCTTTCAAAGTAATAATCATTTGGTTTCCTCCTTCTTGAAACGGAAGGTACAAAAAAAGTCCCTTCCGCAGCTATACTGTCAGAAGGGACGCATACATTTCGTATTCGTGGTTCCACCCATCTTCCGGGAAAATCCCGGCACTCATTATGGCTTTTCACGCGGCCGGCGGGCAGGATTAGTGCCACTCGGAGGTGGTGTTCCGCAAGTCCGAATCTGGGATAATTTCACCGGCTATCCCTCTCTGTAAGATTCCCCCGACAAGCGTACTGTCCTCGTCATCGTTTTATTTTTATAATCATAGATTCTAGCACCGGCGCAAAACCTTGTCAAGCGATAAAAACAAATTCGCCGCGGTCCGTTCGTCCGGCAAGCCCCCTAGATTACCAGTCCGTAGCGGTTGGCCAGCGGCAGAAGCTCCTCCTCCGGCAGATCGCCGGCATAGAGGGCCCGGCCCTGATAAATCTCCAGCGCCTGCTCCAGAAGGGACGCATCATTGCAAAGAATGCACAGCGGCAGCGGGATAGCGTATTGGAAGTCCTCCAGATTATCCAGCTCCTCCTCCGCTTTCAGTTCAATTGTCATGAAGAGGGCCTCGTCGTCCTCCTCTGCCTCCTCGCAGGAATCCTCCAGGTGCTCATCGCAAGGATAGATTTTGCCGATTTCAAGATCCGTCGGCAGGAGGTAGAGATTCTTCTCCGTCGCCAGAGGGATTTTGCCCTGAAAATCCGGGTGAGGCGGAAGGAATTCCACATTCTGAAGCTCCCGGTGAATCGCCCGAATGTGCTCCTCCGTGGAGCCGCAGCAGCTTCCGAAAATACCCACGCCGGCGGCCGTCAGATCCTTTACGTAGGACGCCAGTTCCTCCGGACCGCAGTCGTAGTAGGTCTCCCCGTTCTTCGTCTTCGGCATGCCCGCATTGGGCTTGGCGATGAGGGGCACCTCCGCGTACTTCTGCATCCGCTGAATGTGGGGCAGCATCTGATCCGGCCCCGTAGAGCAGTTCAGCCCGAAGGCATCGATGCCCATGTTCTGCAGAGTCACCAGCGCTGCCGCAATATCGTTGCCCATCATCGTGCGGCCGTTGGCCTCACAGGTAAAACACACCATGATGGGTTTATCGGAAATTTGGCGGATGGCCAGCACCGCCGCCCGGGCTTCCGCCAGGTTGGTCATGGTCTCCACGGCGTACAGATCCACCCCGGCTTCCTCCAGGGCTTCCGCCTGCTCCCGATAGATTTCCAGCATCTCCCGGAAGGTGGTGTTTCCGATAGGTTTCAGAAATTTGCCGGTCTGGGAGATATCCCCCGCCACCAGCGCGCGCCCCTCGGCATTATCCAATGCTATTTTTGCCAGACGCCGATTGTACTCCGGCACCTGATTGAAGACACCGTATTCCTCCAGCTTGACCCGGTTGGCCCCAAAAGTAGGGGCGTACAGCACGTCGCTTCCGGCTTCGATGTAGTTGTTGTGCAGATCCGTAATGGCATCCGGGTGTTCCAACACCCACTGCTCTGCGCTGATGCCGCCCCGGTAACCCCGTTTTTGAAGCTCGGTCCCCGTGGCGCCGTCCAGCAGAATCGGAAAATGAAGTTCCATAATATACTCCTTTATATTTGTCTCTTTGTCCCTATAAAATCTTTTCTTAATATTATAGGCAGAGGGTTTTGGAGGTGTCAAGAAAATATCAAAAATGGTATAATGAATCATTATACTGCGGGGGTAGGGAAATGAAAACAGAGGAGCTCATCGAGCTGGCACTGGAGGTGGGATTCGACCACGCCGGAGAACTGAATATGGGGGCGCTGGACTTCCGGCCGGAGGTGCGGGACATGTGTTCCAGCGGACGCTGCCGGGCCTACGGCACCCGGTGGAGCTGCCCGCCGGCGGTGGGGGATCTGGAACGCAGCCGTCGGCGCACGGAGAAGTATCATCGGGGGATCCTGGTGCAGACTACGGGGAAGATGGCCCACGACTTTGACAGCGAGGGAATTCTACAGGCAGAGAAACGCCACAAGGAACGGTTTGCCACTTTGGTGCGGCAGATTCGTTACGGATATCCGGACTGCCTTCCCATGGGAACGGGGGCCTGTACCCTGTGCCGAAAGTGCACCTATCCGGACCGGCCCTGCCGCCATCCGGAGGAAATGTTCACTTCCATGGAGGGCTACGGTTTGCTGGTAAATGATGTGGCAAAAGCCTCCGGGCTTCGGTACGACTACGGGCCGGGCACCATCACCTATTCCGCTGCGGTACTGATTGACTAGAAAAGGGATTGTTTTAGGGACAAAGGAGAACGCAAAATGACACCAAAAGAAATATTTCTGGAACTGTTGAAGAAAGAGGGTCGCCCGGAGCGCCTGCTGGACCAGTATGAAGCTCTGCAGATGGCGCTGGGGGATCCGGTGAGCCGGTATCTTCGGGCCGGTCAGGTTCGGGGGTCTCGGACCATCGACCGCTGGGGCGTGACCATTCTTTTCCCGGAAGATGCGCCGGGCACCATCCCCTATCACTCGGAGGAAGCCACGGTGCTGAAGGACATTACCCGATGGAAAGAGGTGGTCCACGCACCGGATATTAAAAGCAACTGCCAAGAGGGCTGGGAGGAATACCGGAAAGCCCAGAGAGAAAAAGCGGGCGATCGGCGTCTTCTGGCGGGTTTTATGGGAACCGGTATCTTCGAGCAATGCCACTTCCTGATGGGTTTCGAAGACACCCTGACCAATTTCTACGAGCACCCCAAGGAGATGCACGAGCTGATTGACTACATCCTCAGTTACCGCCTGGAATATGTTCGGATGCTGATTAAGGGATTGCAGCCGGACGTCATCTTCTCCCACGACGACTGGGGTGCGAAAAACCAGCTGTTCATGAAGCCGGAAATCTGGCGGGAGTTCTTTAAGGAACCGTATCGGAAGTTCTACGGAGAGATTCGGGATGCGGGATGCATCGCCATCCACCACTCCGATTCTTATCTGGTGCCGATTCTGGATGATATGGTGGAAATCGGCATTCAGTGCTGGCAGGGAATCCTGCCGGAGAACAACATCCCGGAAGTGGTGCGCTACCTGGACGGCCGAATGATCGTCATGGGCGGCGTGGGCGCTGAGATTGACCGGAGCGATGCCACGGAAGAGGAAATTCGGGAATACATGCGCAGGATGCTGAAGCAGAACGGATCCCTGGAGCACTTCATCCCATCCATCACATATGGGCTGAGCGGCACCATTTTCAAGCACGTGGATCCGATTATCGACGAGGAAATCGCCCGGTACAACAAGGAGCTTCACTTCCGGCACTACAACTATCCGGTGACGGAAAAGAAATATGCCCTTTCCACGGGCAAAAATAAGTCCGCGTCTCACGGGGAACAGAAGGTGTCCGACAGTGTTCGGAAAACCCCGCTGGGAAAGGTGGCGGACGTGCTGATGAAGGGAAACCGGAACCGGATGGAGAAGGTGTGCCGGGAAGCCCTGGATGCGGGATATGCGCCTCAGGAAATTCTGAACAAGGGATTGATTACCGGAATGACGGAAGTGGGCAATGCCTTCTCCCGGGGAGAGGTGTTCGTCCCGGAAATGCTGATGTCCGCAAAATGCATGACCACAGCGCTGGATCTGCTGAAGCCCATGCTGGTAGCCGATGCAAGTGCATCCTTGGGCAGAGTGTGCATCGGCACGGTACAGGGGGATATGCACGACATCGGGAAGAACCTGGTGAAAATCATGCTGGAAGGAAACGGCTTTGACGTGATCGACCTGGGAAGCGATGTGCCGGCGGAGACCTTCGTCCGCACCGCCAAGGAAGAGAAGTGCGATATCATCTGCTGCTCCGCGCTCCTCACCACCACCATCGAAGAGATGCGGAAGGTGGTGGAAGGCTGCAAGGCAGCGGGCATCCGAGAGGATGTGACCATCATGGTGGGCGGCGCCCCGGTGACTCAGGATTTCTGCGACAGCATCGGCGCAGATATCTATACGGACGATGCCACCGCCGCGGCCAAGGCAGCGGTTCAAGCGATGGAAAACCGGCAGCGGCCGGCGTAACGAAATATGTTTTTATAGGAGGAAAGGAAAATGCTGTTACTATCGAAAGAAGACATTCGCAAAGTCGTAACCATGGCAGATATCATCGAGGGCAACAAGGTGGCCTACAAGAGCGTGGTGGACGGAGAAGTGGAGAATCCGCTGCGCACGGTGATTCCGGGAAAATATGACGGATCCTTCGTGTTCATGCCGGCCTACGCACCGGGTCTTGATGCGGCGGCGCTGAAGGTGGTGGATATTTTTCCCCACAACCCGGAACAGGGGCTGAAGACCTCTCCGGCTCAGGTGCTGCTCATCGACGGTAAGACGGGATACATCAGCGCCATCCTGGACGGCACATACGTGACGGAAGCCCGCACCGGTGCGGCATCGGGAGCCGCTTTCGATATTCTGGGAAAGAAGGAGTGCCGCAAGGGGGCCATGATCGGCACCGGCGGACAGGCGGCTTGCCAGCTGGAAGCCATGCTGACGGCAAGAAAGTTGGAAGAGGTGGCCGTGTACAGCCGGAACAAGGAGAAGCGAGAGGCTTTTGCGGCGGAGATGCAGGAGGAACTGAAGGAATTCGGTACCCGAATCTATGCGGCGGACAGCGCCGACGAAGCGGTGGAGGATGCGGACCTGCTGATTACGGTAACGGGATCTTCGGAGCCGGTATTCGACGGCACCAAGGTAAAACCGGGCTGCACCATCAGCTGCGTGGGTACCTACGAGCCGCACAAGCACGAGCTGGATCCGGCGGTGCTGCCGAGAACCGCTAAGATTATCTGCGACTCCAAAGACGCGGTGATGGCGGAAAGCGGGGATCTGCTGATTCCGATTCGGGAGGGCATCATTTCCGAAAGCGACGTGCTGGGAAGCCTGGGAGACGTGATTAACGGCACCGTGGCCGGCAGAGAGAAGGACGACGAGATCATCGTCTTTGAGAACGTGGGCATCGCGGCTCTGGATCTGGTGGCGGCAAAGGTCATTTACGATAAAGCGGTGGAGAAGGGCATCGGTCAGAGCTGGGGCTAGAGCCGACACCGAAGCGGAACATGGGAAATAGGATATGGAACAAATCGAAAAGACAGAAAAATATATTTTGGTGGCGGTAGCCACCGGCGAGGAAGAGGCGGCCTGGGCATCCCTAGAGGAGTTGGGGGAACTGGTGCGCACCGACGGCGCAGAGGTTTCCTCCATGGTGGTGCAGAATCTGGACCATCCGGAGCGGGCCACCTATGTGGGCAGCGGCAAAGCCCTGGAAATTCGGGAGATGCTGGAGGTGCAAGAAGCGGACGGAATCATCTGCGACGATGAACTGACCCCGTCCCAATTCCGAAATCTGTCGGAAGCCATCGGGGCAAAGGTGCTGGATCGGACCCTGCTGATTCTGGATATCTTTGCGGCTCACGCAAAGACGAAGGAAGGAAAGATCCAGGTGGAAATCGCCCAGCAGCGATACCGGGCCTCTCGCCTCCGGGGAATGGGCGAAGCCATGTCCCGGCTGGGTGCGGGCATCGGTACCCGGGGACCGGGCGAAACCAAGCTGGAGACGGACCGCCGGGTGATTCAGAAGCGAATCAAGGTGCTGTCCGATGAGATCGAGGATATGAAGCGGGTGCGGGAAACCACCCGGAAAAAGCGGTCCGAAAGCGCCACCATGACCGTGGCCATCGTGGGATACACCAACGCGGGGAAATCCACCCTGCTGAACAAGGTGACGGATGCGGGCATCTTGGCGGAAAACAAGCTTTTTGCCACATTGGATCCCACCACCCGAACCGCGGTGCTGCCGGACGGACAGTCGGTGCTGCTGACGGATACCGTTGGTTTTATCAACAAGCTGCCTCACCATCTGGTGGACGCCTTCCGAAGCACGCTGGAAGAGGCAAAGTACGCAGACATCATCATGCACGTGATCGACGCCTCCAACCCTCAGTGGGAACTGCACCGGAAGGTGGTGCTGGACACTCTGAAGGAGCTTGGCGTGGTGGGCAAACCGGTAATCACGGTGTGGAACAAGATGGACCTGCTTCCGGAAGGAGAGAAGCGGCAGGATTTTCAGGCAGACGCATCGGTGATGATTTCCGCCAAAAAGAACCTGGGCTTGGAAGAGATGTTTGAAGAGCTGGGACGAATCGTTCGGGAATCTCGGGTGTACGTGGACACGGTGCTCACCTACTCGGAGATGGGTATTCTGGAACAGATTCGGAAATTCGGCCAGCTGCTGGAAGAAAAATACGAGGGGGACGGCATTCACGTGAAGGCCTACGTTCCCCACGCTTTGGCGTACCTGGCAGAACGGTAGCATAAAGCCGGCGAAAGCACCGGGAAAGAAAACGAGGCGATGATATGATAAAAACAGTTATTTTCGATATCGGGCGGGTGCTGATCGGCTTCGAGTGGAAGGATTACGTCCACCGACTGTTCGGCAATCCGGAGGTGGAAGCCCGGGTGACCGATGCCACCTTCGGCAGCGGAATCTGGAACGAGATGGACCGGGGAATCTGGTCGGAGGAAGAGGTGCTGGAGCGGTTTATCGCCCGGGCGCCGGAACGGGAGAAGGAAATCCGGGTCGCCTTTGACCGGGTGGGATGCTGTACGGAGCGAAAGGAGTATGCCATCCCGTGGATTGAGAATCTGAAGGATCGGGGATACCGGGTACTGTTCCTGTCCAACTATTCGGAACATGTGCGAAAGCGAAGCACACATACACTGGATTTCCTGCCGCACCTGGATGGGGGCGTGTTTTCCTATCAGGTGCACCGCATCAAGCCGGAGCCGGAGATTTACCGCATCCTGCTGGAGAAGTACGAGCTGAAGGCAGAGGAGTGCGTCTTCGTGGACGATAACGGGAAGAACATTCAGGCGGCCCGGGAACTGGGCTTCCGCACCGTGCATTTTGAGAATTACGAACAAGCTCGCGAGGCGCTGGAGGAGCTGCTTCGGGAAGACGGGGAAGCGGATGAATAGCCGGATTGAAAATCGGAAAAACTCGGGCATCCGGCGGAGCCGGGTGGGTGCTGCGGCGGGAGGCCTGGTGCGGGGCTTGTTCCTGCTGCTGGTCCTGTCGCTGGTGGTATTCTTCCTGGCGCGGGCGTGCCCCGGAGATCCGCTGCGGTCCTGGTACGGGGACGGGGTGGATCGGCTGAGTGCGGCACAGAAAGAGGCCATGCGCCGGAATCTGGGACTGGACCGGTCCCTGTGGGTGCAGTACGGCCTGTGGCTTCGGAACCTGTTCCAAGGCAGCCTGGGAATCTCCCTTAAATACAAGCGGCCGGTGACGGCGGTGCTGGGCAGCGTGGCGGGAAATACCGCCATTCTGGGACTCCTGGCCTACGTGATGACATTTCTGCCGGCTTTCCGAATCGGGAGCAGCTGTGCCCTGAAAGAGGGCAGCCGAAAGGACCGCCGGCTCTCCCGCATCGCCGTGGTGACGGGAAACATTCCTTCCTTTTTCCTGGGACTGCTGCTGATTCTGTTTTTCGCCGTGAAAATCCGGCTCTTTCCCACCGGCGGCGCCTATTCCTACGGCATGGCTCACAGCCTGCCGGATCGCATATGGCACCTGGTGCTTCCATGCGCCGTGCTGGTGCTGGAGCACGTGGGCTACTACGGCTTGATGGTGCGGAACCTGCTGGTGGAGGAAACCCGAAAGGACTACGTGCTGCTGCACAAATCCCAGGGCATTCCCCGGGAGAAAATCCTCCGAAAATACTGCATGAAGAACATCCTGCCGGGCATGATTCCGGCCATGACCATGGCGGTGCCCCACATCCTGGGCGGCACCTACGTGGTGGAAATGGTCTTCGGCTATCCGGGACTGGGCACCCTGGCCTTCGAAAGCGCCCTGTACAAAGATTTCAACGTGCTGATGGCGGTGACCCTGCTCACCGGCGCCCTGGTCATCTTCTGCAACATGCTGGGAGAGGTTCTCAGTGCGGCCATCGATCCGAGAATGAGGGACGATGCGGCGGACTTCCGGGAGGTGGATTATGAATAAAAAAAAGAATCGCCTCGGCCCGGGCGTCCGGCTGAGCATCACCCTATTGGCTGTCGTGGGCATCGCTTCGCTGCTGGCGCCCTTGCTGGCACCTTACGGCCCCAACGAGATGGGGGCGGCCATCAACCAAGCCCCTTCGGCAGAGCACCTGTTCGGCACCGATTCCATGGGCCGGGATCTGCTGAGCCGTATTCTGTACGGCGGGCGGGCCAGCCTGTGCATCGGACTGATGGCGGCGGCCATCAGCACCGGCATCGCCATGGTCTACGGATCCCTCAGCGGAATGAGCCGCCGCTGGGTGGACCGGGGACTCATGGGTTTTGCGGACCTGATGCTCAGTGTGCCCCAGATCCTGATTGTGGTATTTCTCCAGGCTATTTTCGGAAAATCCGGATACCTGTCCCTGGCCCTCTCCATCGGCGTGACGGGCTGGATGGCCATGGCCCGAATCATCCGAAATGAAGTGCGGCGGATTCGGGAGACGGATTACGTCACCGCGGCCCGGATGATGGGCGGCAGCTTCGGGTACATCCTTCGGAAGCACCTGCTGCCGGGCTTTCTGCCGGCGGTGCTGTACGCGGCGGTGAGCAGCATCGGCGCGGCCATGATGACGGAGGCCACCTTGAGCTTTATGGGACTGGGACTCCCGGTGGCGGAGGTGTCCTGGGGCAGCCTGCTGTCCGACTCCCAGAATGCACTGCTCTCCGGCAGCTGGTGGATCATCCTGATTCCCGGCATCGTGCTGATCGGAACACTGATTGCCATCGCGGCGCTGGGGGAACAGGTGCGGAAGGGGAACACCCGGCTGCACAGCAATTTATAAGTTATTCTAGGGAAAACCGGGAAAAGAGATTGGCGTTATTTCTGCATAAGCGAAAGGTAGAAACGAGATGAAAAATATTTCTAAGAAGTGGAAGCGAATTCTGCCGGCCATGCTGCTGGTTCTGGCATTGGCCTTTCTGGCCGGGTGCGGCGGCGAGGCGAAGCCGGCCGGCGACACCATGGTGTACGGCAGTCAGGACTATACCGCCATTAACCCGGCATTGTACGAGCACGGAGAAATTAACCTGCTCATTTTTGCCGGATTGACGGCCCACGATGCGGACAACAACGTGGTTCCCGGACTGGCGGAGAAGTGGAACTACGACAAAGGTGCCAAAACCTGGACCTTCCGCCTGCGGAAAGACCTGACCTTCCACGACGGCGAACCTCTGACCTCGGCGGACGTGAAGTTCACCCTGGAATCCATCCTGGACGAGAAGAACGGATCGGAAATTGTGTCCAACTACGCGGACATAAAGAAGATTTCCTGCCCGGATGCCCGCACGGTGAAGATTCAGCTGAAGGAAGAGAACGTGGGATTCCCGGAATACATGACCATCGGTATCCTGCCGAAGCACCTCCTGGAGGGGAAGGACCTCACCACCGACGAGTTCAATCAGAAGCCGGTGGGCGCCGGACCGTACAAGCTGACGGAGTGGGACGAGGGACAGAGCATCACCCTGGAGCGGTTTGACGGATACTATGCCGGAAAAGCCAACATTCCGAAAATTATTTTTAAAATCGTACCGGACAGTGCCACCCGTCTCCTGCAGCTGGAATCCGGCGACCTGGACATGGCCCAGCTGACTCCGAAGGACGGTAAAGCCCTGATGAAAAAGGATTCGGACTGCAGCGTGTACGAGATGGACACCGCGGACTACCGGGCGATTGCGTATAATTTTGCGGGCAGCAAGCTGTTCAAGAAGTATCCGGAGCTGGCGAACATCCTCAGCTACGGCATCGACCGGCAGGCGATTCTGAAGAGCGTGCTTCTGGGCGAGGGAGAGATTGCCTACTCGCCGATTCAGAAGAATCCGTTCAACGACAGCAGCATCGAGAAGTTCGATTACGACCCGGCGAAAATGAAATCCCTGCTGGAGCAGGACGGCTGGAAGAAAAACAAGGACGGTTGGTACGAAAAGGACGGCACGGAGCTGAAGTTCACCATCGCCGCCATGTCCGACGATCAGGTACGGGTGGATATGGCCAACATGTGCGCGGAGCAGCTGAAGAAGGAAGGCATCAATGCCACGGCGGAGAACCGGAAGGAGCTGGATTGGGCGGGTCAGGATGCCTGCATCATCGGATGGGGCAGCCCGTTTGACGCGGACGATCATACTTATAAGGTGTTCACCACCGGTGCGGGAGACAACTACACCGGATATTCCAATGTCGATGTGGACCGGGCACTGGAAGCGGCGCGCTCCACCGACAACAACAGCCTGCGGAAGCAGTATTACAGCACCTTCCTCCACAGCATGACCGAGCAGATGCCGTACACCTACATCGCTTACATCAAGGCGAATTACGGCGTGAACAAGGCGGTAAAAGGCGTGGACAAGAACGTGGTCCTGGGGCACCACGGCGTGGGGATTTTCTGGAACGTAGCGGATTGGAAACTGGAACGATAGAAGATATGAAGGATTGCGGCAACAAGGGAGAAAGGAATACGGGCAAAAATAAAACCGTTCTGAAGGTGGAGGATTTCCGGCTATGCTTTAACGGTCGCTTTGGCGCGGTGCATGCGGTGCGGGATGCCAATCTGGAAGTTCGTCGGGGCGAGATTGTGGCCCTGGTGGGCGAATCCGGCTGCGGCAAAACCGCACTGTGTCGGGCCATCCTGATGCTTCACTCCGCCCATGCCCGGTACCTGTCCGGAAGAATTCTCTTGGACGGCCGGGATGTGCGGACCTGCAGCGAAAGGGAAATGGAGCAGATTCGGGGCAAGGCGGCATCGCTGGTATTCCAGAATCCGCTGAGTTCCCTGAATCCGGTGTACCGAATCCGGGAGCAGCTGGAAGAACCCATGCGCCGTCACCTTGGCATGAAGGATGCCGACGCGTTGGAAGCTCGCTCTCGGGAGCTTCTCTTGGAAATGGGCCTGAAGGAGCCGGAGGATATTCTGGAAAAATATCCCCATCAGCTTTCCGGCGGACAGCGGCAGCGAGTGGCGGTGGCCATCGCGCTGGCGGGAGATCCGTCTCTGATCGTCGCCGATGAGCCTACCACTGCATTGGACCCGGAAACCGCGAAGATGGTAACGGACCTCCTTCGCCGGGTGGCGGATGAGAAACAGAAGGGCATCCTCTTTGTGACCCACGACCTGGCGGTGGCGTCGGAGTTGGCGGACCGGGTGCTGGTGATGAAGAACGGGGAAATTCTGGAGCAGGGAACCACGGAAGATATTTTTGCTCGGCCGAAGGAGAACTATACGAAGAAGCTGGTGCGCTGTGCGGAGTGGGGACGCGGGAAAGCTCCTGCGGAATCATTACAGCCGGAGCCGGAAAGGAAGCGTCTGGCAGCGGTGCATCACCTGATGGTGCGGTATCCCGGAGCACCAAAGCCGGCGCTGAGGGACTGCAGTCTGGACATTCGGGAAGGGGAAATCCTGGGCCTGATCGGCGAGTCGGGCTGCGGCAAATCCACCCTGGCTAAGGTGCTTTGCGGCATACTGAAACCTTCCGCCGGGGAGGTGGAATTCTTTCGCCCGGTGAAACCTGTCCTGATTTTTCAGGATTCCGTGGCCTCCTTCAACGAACGGATGACCCTGGGCGAGATTGTTCAGGAGCCGCTGGTCATCGGGAAAATGCCGCCGGAGCGGCGAAAAGAAAAGCTCCGGGAGCTGACAGAACAGGTGGAGCTGGAAGAGGCATTGCTGGACCGGTATCCCTATGAGGTTTCCGGGGGACAGCGGCAGCGGGCGGCTATCGCCCGAGGGCTGGCCATGGATCCGGAATTCCTGATTGCGGATGAGCCGGTGTCTTCCTTGGACGCCCCGGTGCAGATGGAAATCCTTCGGCTGCTGAAGCAGCTTCGGGACCGCCGCAATCTAACCCTGCTGATCATCTCCCACGATATTCCCATGGTGGAACACATCAGCGACCGGATTATCCGGATGGAAAAGGAAGGACTTAGAGATGAATTCAAATAAGTTACAAGAGAAGGAAGCGCAGCTGCGGGAGAACCTGCGGAACTTGGGCTCTCTGGCGGTGGCGTTTTCCGGCGGGGTGGATTCCACCTTTCTGCTGAAGGTTGCCCATGAGGAGCTGGGGGACCGGCTGCTGGCGGTGACCGCAAAGGGCAGCGTGTTCTCGGGACGGGATTTGTCTCAGGGAATGGAATTCTGCCGACAGGAAGGAATCCGTCAGGAAATCGTGGAGATGAACGAACTGGAGATTCCCGGTTTTCAGGACAATCCCCCGGACCGCTGCTACATCTGCAAAAAAACAATTTTTCAAAGCCTGCTGGATACGGCGGCAAGTCACGGCATCCCTCACGTGGCCGAGGGCAGCAATATGGACGACCTGGGGGATTACCGGCCGGGACTCCGCGCCCTTCGGGAGCTGCAGGTGCTGAGCCCTTTGAAAGAGGCGGGCTTATATAAGGAAGAAATTCGGCAGCTTTCTCGAGACCTGCACCTTCCCACCTGGGACAAACCTTCCGCTGCCTGCCTGGCCTCCCGCTTCGCCTACGGCGAACGGATTACCCGGGAAAAACTCCGCATGGTGGAGCAGGCAGAAGACTTCCTGGCGGATCAAGGTTTCCGGCAGGTTCGGGTGCGCATCCACGGGGCCGATCTGGCCCGGCTGGAGGTGGCGCCGGAACAACGGGAGAAGTTGCTGTCTCTGGGGGACTCGGTAACGGAAGCCCTTCGGCAAATTGGTTTTACCTACGTCACCATGGACCTGAAGGGGTACCGCACGGGAAGCATGAACGAAATTCTGAAGGATGAGGAGAAGAAGGGAGTTGTCAATGGATAGAACATTGTACTTGGAATGTGAAAGCGGAATCAGCGGAGACATGTCGGTGGCCATGCTCCTGGATCTGGGGGCGGACCGGAAGGTTCTGGCAGAGGCCCTGAAATCCTTGCCGCTGCAGGGGTACGAGATTCGGATTTCCCGGGTGAACCGGAACGGCATCGATTGCTGCGACTTCGATGTGGTTCTGGAGGAGGAGAATCACGACCACGACATGGAGTACCTGTACGGGGAAGGGGAAGGTCATACCCATGCCCACGAACATGAGCATGAGCACGAGCACACCCACGAACATGAGCACGAACACACCCACGAGCACGAACATTCGCATGACGACGACCATGCCCATGCCCATCGTCATTCCCACGCTCATGTTCATCGCCACCTGGCGGAAATCAATCGAATCATTGATGCCGGCAATCTGACCGACGGCGCCAATGCCCTGGCCAAAAAAGTCTTTCGCATCATCGCGGAGGCGGAGAGTCGGGCCCACAACCTTCCTTTGGAGAAGGTGGGCTTCCACGAGGTAGGCGCGGTGGACTCCATCGTGGACATCGTGGCTTTCGCCGTGTGCTTCGATAACCTGGACATCCGCAGGGTGCTGGTGCCAAAACTCTGTGAGGGCACGGGGGTGGTTCGCTGCCAGCACGGGATCCTTCCGGTCCCGGTTCCGGCGGTGACCAACATCCTGGAGGGTTCCGGGATTCCGATGGAAATTCTGCCGTACAAGGGCGAGTTCGTCACTCCCACCGGTGCGGCCATCGTAAAAGCAGTTCGTACCGGCGGTGGTTTTCCGGCGGGCTGCACCATCGCCCGCACCGGAATGGGTGCCGGCAAGCGGCAGACGGAACGGGCCAACGTCCTTCGGGGCATGCTTCTGGAATCCGCAGACGAAGCGTCGGATTCCGTGTGGAAGCTGGAATCGGATATCGACGACACCACGGGGGAAGTGCTGGGCTACACCCTGGAGCGCCTGCTTGAGGCGGGGGCCAAGGATGTCCACTACCTGCCGTGTTTCATGAAAAAGAACCGCCCGGCGTGGCAGCTCCAGGTAATCTGCGATGAGGAGCACCGGCCGGCGCTGGAGCGCATCATCTTCCGGGAAACCACCACCATCGGCATTCGACGCATCCGAATGGAGCGAAGCATCCTGAAGCGGCAGACCGGAAATGCCCGGACCCCCTTCGGGAATGTGAGAATTAAAATCTGCCGGAGCGGGGATGAAACTTATTTTTACCCGGAATATGAGGACGTGGCGGCGATTGCCCGGGAGAAGAATGTTCCTTTCCAGGAGGTGTACCGGGCGGCACAGCAGTCGGCACGGGAGTTGTAAGGAGAACGGTATGGATATTCAGGAGATTTTGAGAGGGTACAAGGCGGGAGAGATTTCCCTGGAGATTGCGGAGGCGAAAATCCGCCAGATCGATGAGCGGCCGGGGAAGGGCTATGCCAACATGGGGTTCGCCCGGCTGGACACCCAGCGGAAGGAGCGGTCGGGTTTTCCGGAGGTGATTTTCTGCAGCGGGAAGCCGGATGATTATCTGGTGGCCATTTACCGCAAAATCACGGAGCTGGAGGGCCGGGCGTTCGGCACGCGGGCCACGCCGCACCAGGCGGCGCTGGTACAGGAGGCCATCCCGGCGGCGGAGTATGACCCGGTGTCCCGAATCCTGAAGGTGGAACGCAGTGGTGGCGCCTCCGGCAACACCGGCGCCTCCGGAATGCATGGAGTCTCTGGCAATACCGGTGCCTCCGGCAGTTGTGACACCTCCGACGTTAGCGGAGCCACCGGCGTGCACGGCGTCTCCGGTGTCGGTACTGTCTCCGGCGCGCATGGGGCTTCCGGTAATAATGGGGCCTCCGGCGGCCGGGTTGCGGTATGCACCGGTGGCACAGCGGATATCCCGGTGGCCGAGGAGGCAGCGCAGACGGCGGAATTCTTTGGCGCCCGAGTGGACCGGTTCTACGATGTGGGGGTCAGCGGCATCCACCGGCTGTTCAATAACATGGATGAAATCCGCAAAGCCGATTGCGTCATTGCGGTGGCGGGCATGGAGGGGGCGCTTCCGACGGTGATCGGCGGAATGGTGCGAAATCCGGTCATTGCCGTTCCAACTTCTGTGGGTTATGGCGCAAACATGCAGGGCCTGACGGCGTTGCTCACCATGATCAACTCCTGTGCCAATGGAGTGGCAGTGGTGAACATCGACAACGGCTACGGTGCCGGGTACATGGCAACTCAGATCGGCCGGCTGGCAGCATCCGGCCGCAACCGGGAATAATAGGAAAGAAAAGAAACCGAAGGCGCGCGCCTTCGGTTTCTTCATTGTTGGGATGCGGCGCCCGGGGAAAATGGGAAAGGCGGCCCGGCGGACGTCCGGGTTTGCGTGCAACTCCCCGGAAAGCCAATGAATTCGTTTTTGGTACGCAAACCGCGGGCCGGGGGAAATGGAAAATGCGGCCCGGGCGCCGGTAAGGTTTGCGTACGACTCCCGGGAAAGCCAATGAATTCGTTTTTGGTACGCAAACCGCGGGCCAGAAAAATTGGGAAAGGCGGCCCGGCGGACGTCCGGGTTTGCGTACGACTTCCCGGAAAGCCAATGAATTCGGTTTCGGTACGCAAACCACGGGCCGGGGAAAAGAGGAAAATGCGACCCGGCGGACGTCCGGGTTTGCGTACGACTCCCCGGAAAGCCAATGAATTCGGTTTTGGTACGCAAACCACGGGCCGGAAAAATAGAGAAATGCGGCCCGGCCGCTCCAATTTCCTATTGCTTTTTTCAATTGGCAAAAGCGCCGGCAATAAAATACAATCACATTTATATGCCGTACACGCACAACATGCCAACATGCTGCACATGCACGGCGCGCCAATAGGTTGCGCATCCACAGTGCGCAAACACAACGTGCACAGCGCGCCAACGAGGCGTGCCAACACAAAGGAAGGAAAAAGAAAGCAATGCGAGAAATGATATTTCGGAAAATCCGGAAACCGGGAATGATCGGAATTCTTTTTATGATGGTAATGGTGCTCTCCCTGCAGGGGGCTTTTGCCGGGGAGAGGCCGGAACTCCGGAATCCGAAGCTGGTCTCGGACGGAGGAACCCAGAATACCCAATGGGATACCATTTACTACGGATACTATCCGCAGACGGAAATCGTGGGGGAGGTCGGACAGTGCGGAATCAAAACCACCCTTTGGAACTCGGAGTCGGATTATTCCCTGGAGCCGGAAGTGTATTCCAAGCTGGAGAAGGCAAGGTACACGGCGGATGGGGATACGGTGCTGAACGGCATCAAGTACCGCCGCATGAAGGCGGAGGACCGGACCTACATCTCCAGAGGTGAAATTGACAATCGTTACTTCTGGAATACCAGAATCAAATACCATTACTTCCGCTACGAACCGATTCGCTGGCGGGTTCTTTACGTGCAGGACACCACAAAGGGGAAATGGGCACAGCTTCTGGCGGACAAAATCCTGGACGATCGGAAGTACAACGAAACGCAGACTGACATCACCTGGGAAAAGTCCACGATTCGAAGCTGGCTCAACGGATACGGTGCGGAAGCCAATCAAGACGGGAAGGACTACAGCAAGAACGGATTCATAAAAACAGCATTCCGGGAGGCTCAGCAGGCACCGATTGTTGCCGGGCGCGTGGCGAATAAAAACAATTATGACTGCGGCACCAATGGCGGAAACGACACGGAAGATCGAATCTTTCTTTTGTCGGAGGATGAATTGTACCGGTCTTGGCTGGCATGGCATTATGGATTCGTTGCGGCACCGAACCCCGGTTCGCCGGAGGATATCAAGCTGGCGCGGGATATGGAGGACGAAGGCAGGCGCGCTCAGGGCAGCACCTACTCCAAGGCGAAGGGACTGTGGTGCAATCACGAAAAGGGCTTTGAAGGCAACAGCATGTGGTGGATGCGTTCCCCGGGGCAGTTCGAATGGAATGCCGCGTTTGTGTGCAACAGGGGCTTTATCCGCTACTTCGGAACGAGAGTGGAAGCCGCAGACGTGGGAATTCGTCCGGCCATGGTTTTGAATGTGGATGATGCCGACTGGACATACGGCGGAATCGCAATCGGTCAAAAAGGCGGTACAGAGGCTGCGCCGCCGGCCCTGAATGTTTTCGGAGATGAGGTTCTGAAATACGAAGAAGGGGAACCGGAGGCACCGGCCAAGGTCATGGTTTCCAAAATCTCCATCGCCGCATCGCCGTCTCTGAAGATTGCCGCCGGTAAGAAGACCACCCTAAAAACAAAAGTCTCCCCGGCGAAGGCGACCGACCGTTCCGTTGCGTGGTCCTGCAGCAATAGCAAATACGCCACGGTGAGCAGCAAAGGTGTGGTGACTGCCAAGTCCAAGGGGAAAGGAAAGACGGTGAGCATCGCGGCAAAGGCCAAAGACGGAAGCGGAAAGAAGTGCTCGGTGAAGGTGCGCATCATGAAGCACAGCGTGAAATCCGTTTCCCTGAAGGGACCGAAATCCATCAAACGAGGCAAGAGCGGAAAGATTAAAGCAAAAATTAAAACCACCGGAAAGGATGCCAATCGCAGCCTGCGGTATTCATCCAATTCGAAATACGTAAAGGTGACCTCATCGGGAAAGATTTCGGTGCAGAAGAAAGCCAAGAAAAACAGCACGGTAAAAATTACCGCAAAGACGTTGGACGGCACCAATCGCTCGAAAACCGTCAAGATTCGAATCAAATAGGCGGAATCGGGAAACACCGGAAAAATAAATAGCAGTGAAGGCGGATATGTATAGAAAAAAATGATACGTATCCGCCTTCGTATCTAGAAAAATAATTATAAATATTGTCAATTATGTAAAACATATTCGATTAGATATAATTATACGGCAGAATAAAGCGTTGGTTTAATGCTATTTGTTTTTTAAGAAAGGAAAATTATGAGAAAGAGAACTCAGAGAATCTCTGCAATTCTTCTTTCCCTGGCAATGGTGCTGACCGCACTGCCATTTAACCTGGTCTACGCAGACACAGGGGCCTCGGCAGACGCACCGGCGGTGGATGAAACCCAGGGCAAGACCGATGCGCAGGAAAATGCGAAGGAGACTCCGGAGAAACCGGAGAAAAAGGATGTCAAAGCGACAGAAGAGAAGATTGTAACCATCAAATCCGTTAAGGTAGCTTACGTGAACGGAAAGCCGCTGGAAGACGGACACCTGATTAGTGCATATAGAAGCGATAAGAATGACAGCGGAACCGATTACGAAGTGAAGGATGGAAAAATCCATGATCTCAAGTTGGTTGCAGGAGTTCCGTATAAGATTGGCATCAGCATGGATGATGACATGTCTTGGGACTATGACCTGGCATACAACGAGAATGGTTATGTTCGAGTGGCGGTCAACGAAGATTCTACCCAGCTGCTGAAGTATGACCTTGGAGAAAAGAAGATTACGGATATACCGGTGACAAAACTGGTGGTGAAGGACTATGATGCGGACAGTCCGATTCCACAGGGCAAGGAAGTAAAGGTGGCCGATATTCCTGTCGTTTACGAAGACGGCACCCCGGTTTCCGATGATGAGAACATGGAACTAGACCTCATCGATATGCAGAAATTGATGGATAACGGATGGGGCGGCGCCTATTCCACTCGTTATAAGGTAAAGGATGGAAAAATTTCCGGCGTAAAGATGTACTCGGAGGTGCAGTACAAAATTGGATTTGATACCGCAAATCCGTTCTGGCACACGCATGACGTAGTGGGTGCATACAACAGTAAAAAGCTGCAGCGCATCTACGCAAGATACGACGGAAAGGCTCCTCTGGAGTACGACTATGACGAAGGAATCAATGCTCCGGAGAAAGAAGTTAAGAAGATTGTAGTGAAGAAGACCACGGAAGTACAGGATCCTTGTGCAACTCCTTCTTCATGCTGGGTAGAACTGCTTCTTTCCGATAAAGGGTACTATGCGGAAAACGGTTTTGCGTGGAAGGTAACCCGTCTGGATACCGGAAAGTCCAAGACTCTCTATAACAGAGAGGGTGCTTTGACCGTTATCGGTGCAGCAAATGTAGAATATCTTCTGACGCTGGAGGAGAATGACACTTATGAAATCGACTTCGACTCCAATCCGATTTACAAGCAGTTTAAAAACAGAGGCGGAATTCCGTTCCACTTTACACAGGACAGCAATGGGAAATGGCAGGCGGTCCTGGAGGGATACAGTGTAGAAGATTCCATGAGCCGCTTGAATTACAATTACGTTGATCTGAAGAGAATCGATGGAAAGCAGAACAGTACCAACCACAAATTCTCCGACGATATGTGCGGCGGAAGCGGAAGTGAAGATGCGGGCGTAAAGACTCTGTATGCGAAGGACATCGTGACCCTCAAGGGAATGAAGGTGAACGAAGTTTCCGAATCCACCCGGACTCTGCTGAAGAAGGACGTTACTTTTGTTTTCTATGATAGTTCTACTCAGACAATTGAGGCAAAAGTTACCGCAAAGAACGGCGTTCTTCCGGATGTTTCGATGTACAAGGATCACCGTTACATCGTCTATGCGCAGGACAGCCAGTACGAAATGCCGAATTACTACATTCAGATTTCCGCGGATGGCAAAGTAACCACCTACAAGAACGGCATCAAGGAAGTATCCGGTTTCGATATGACACGTCGTGCAGTTGAATTGGCGAAGCCGGAAGATGCGGCTAGAGTGCACGTTACCATGCCGGTGTTCTACGTAGATAAAGACGGAAATCAGAAGACCGTTTCCGGCGTAAAAGTAAGATTGGTGAACCAGTACGATACCGTAGAGACTGTCAGCGATAAGGATGGAAACATTAATGTTAATCTGATGGAAGATTACAACTACATGGTTCTCGTGGACGATGAGAAGTATAGCATTGAATCCTTCCCACTCACCGTCAAAGACAAGTCTGAATACGGCTGGGGAAAATACACATTTAACCACTTCAGCTGCGGAAGTGTCAGCTCCCTCTTCCTGGTAGACAAGGGAACCGAGCATGACAGAGACGTGCAGATGATTGGTTCTTCAAAGAACACGACCGTAACCGGACTGAATTTCGGAAACGGAAGCTACTTCATCAACGATCGTGTGGTAGACCAGAAGGTTAAAGCGCTGGAAGGCAAGGACTATGAAGTCGTAGATGTGGATGCGGTGAACATGTATCGTACGGAGATTTCCAAGCTCTCTGCAGGTGACTTTGTTTATACCCGTGCGGTTCCGGAAGGAAAGAAGGTTTCGAAGGTATACTATATCGACGATAATGACAAGCTCCATGAGCTGAAGTTCGTCGAAAGCAATGGCGTCGTTACTTTCAAGATGGGATCCGTTTCCCTGTACAACAATGTAATCGTATATGGCGGAGAGAAGCTGCAGGCAAAGGGCGTTTCCTTGTCCAAGACCGCTTACACTTACAGCGGCAAGGCAAAGAAACCGGCAGTGACCGTTACATTTGACGGTAAAAAACTGAAGGCAGGAAGCGATTACACCGTAAGCTATTCCGCAAACAAGAATGTGGGAAAAGCAAAAGCAGTCGTTACCGGCAAGGGTAAATATGAAGGCACAATCACAAAGACCTTTAAAATCAACCCAAAGGGAACTTCCATCAAGCATCTGAAGAAGGGTGTGAGAGCGTTCAAGGCAACCTGGAAGAAGCAGACCAAGCAGATTAGCGGATACCAGGTTCAGTACTCCACCAAGAAGAGCTTCAAATCGGCAAAAATCAAGAACGTTTCTTCGAAGAAGAAGTCCACATGGGTCATCAAACAGAAGAGACATAAGAAGTATTATGTAAGAATCCGTACCTACAAGAAGGTAGGCGGAAGCAAGTACTACTCCAAGTGGTCTTCCGCAAAGAACATCAAAACGAAGTAATTTTCGGGAAAACGAAAATCATCCATACTTTAAAGAAAAAGAGATTGGCGCTGCCTTCGGGCGGCGTCAATCTCTTCTTCTTTTCATCACCGTATGAACATTGAAATGGGACGTCGTTCGGGCTATAATGATGCTGCTTGCAATTGGGCGAAAGCCCGCAACGGAAAAGGAGGAAAGGGTGGAGAAAAGTCTGGAGAAAGTTTTGAGCGTGCTGCTGTCCAAGGGAATGATTATCAGCGCCACTTACATTGTGGCCGCCTTCATCTTGGTAGTGGTGCTGAACCATTTATCCAAGAAATATCGGGAGAAAATCGATCCCGCGGACATTCGTCTGAATGCTTTTGTGCGGAGCGTTTTCAATACCATTAAGGGAATCGTTGTTGTCATCTGCCTGTTTGCGGTGCTTCAGGCTAACGATATCAACATCACGTCCATGATTACCGGCGTCGGCGTGGTCAGTGCCATTGCCGGCCTTGCGCTGCAGGATTTCTTCAAGGACATCATCATGGGAATTCACATCGTGAACGATCATTCCGTGGTGGTGGGTGAAGTGGTGGAAATCAACGGCGTGGAAGGCATCGTGCTGAGCTTCTCCCTGATGACTACGGTGCTTCAGGACCTGAACACGGGCAATACGGTGGTGATGTGCAATCGAAACATCACGCAGGTGGCCAAGGTCAACGGCATCTACGACATCGATCTGCAGTTGGCTTATTCGGAAGATCCGGATCGGGTAAAAGAAGTTTTTAGCGAGGCGGCAAAAGAAATCGCCAAGAACAAGGGAATTACCCGAGCGGAGTACTTGGGCATTCAGCGGTATGAGGCGTCCGGGGTGATTTATCGGATTCGCTATTACTGCTCTCCGAAAATTCACTGGCCGATGCTGCGGGCATCCATGGCCATCATTCAGCGATATATTATCGCCTCCGGTTTGGAAATCCCGTATCCGCAGATGGATGTGCATCATCGGAACATGTAATCTATGGGAATATCTTTTTTTATTGAAAAACAAAATAGTAGACCGAAGTTTAGACTTTATACTAGTTTATGAAAACCAATCGTGATATTATAGGGTCAGAGTCATTATATAAGGAGGACGAAATAATGAACGAAAAATTCACTGCAAAGCAGAACGAAAGAATTGCTCGTGTAATGGAGAAAATGAAGGAAAACGGCCTGGAGCAGCTGCTGATTAGCGATCCAAAGAGCATCGCATTCCTGACCGGTATCTTCGTAGATCCGTATGAAAGACTTTGGGCACTGCTGCTGAAGTCCAACGGGGAGCACGTATTCTTCATGAACACACTGTTCTTCGTTTCCGAAACAGGATACAAGGAAGTTTGGTTCACCGACATGGATGACCAGATCGGTCTGATTATGGAGAACATCGACAAAGAGGGCACCCTGGGAATCGACAAGACATGGGCGGCTCGTTTCCTGATTCCGCTGCAGGAACGTTGCCCGAACTTGAAGACCGTATGGGGTTCCAACTGCGTAGATGATGTTCGTGCAGAAAAGGACGAAGAGGAAATCGCTCTCATGAAGAAGGCTTCCGAAATCAACGACACCGTAATGGAGAGAGTTGCAGAGTACATCAAGGAAGGCATGACCGAGAGACAGGTTGCAGACTTTATTGATGCGGAGTACCTCAAGGAAGGTGCATCCGGAAACAGCTTCCCGACCATCGTATGCTTCGGTGAGAACGCTGCAGACCAGCACCATGAGCCGAGCGAAACCAGAACTCTGAAGGCCGGCGAGTGCATCCTGATTGACATGGGCTGCGTATGGAAGGGTTACTGCTCCGACATGACCAGAACATTCTACTGCAAGAGCGTAGATGAAGAGCAGGCAAAGATTCACGACATCGTTCGTACCGCTGTTCTGAAGGCAGAGGAAGTAATCAAGCCGGGAATTCCGGTTTGCGACATCGATAAGCAGGCAAGAGATTACATCGATGAGATGGGATATACCAAGTACTGGGGCGTTCGTCTGGGACACTTCATCGGTCAGGACGACCACGAATTCGGTGATGTAAGCCCGATTAACCACAATCCGGCTGCTGTCGGCAACATCTTCTCCATCGAGCCGGGAATCTACATCGAAGGAAAATACGGCGTTCGTGTAGAGGACCTGGTTCTGGTAACAGAAGATGGTCACGAACTTCTGAACCACGTTGAGAAGAAGTATCGTATCGTTGGCTAATCTCTGAGCAATCGGAAGATTTTGAATTTCAGACGATGAAAAGAAGCGGATGTAACCTAGGTTATTCCGCTTCTTTGTATTAAGGGAAAAGGAGAGTTGTGTATGCTGGAACAGGTGCTGCTGATATTGTTGGTTCTGATGAGTGCCGCCATCATTGCGCTTTTGTGGATGCTGGCGGGGGGCGTGCGGCGGAGCGGCGCCAAGACCGGAGAGTACTTCCGGTTGTACAATCAATCTGCGGTGGAAACTCAGAAGGCTATTGCCCAGCAGCAGGACGCTTTGCAGCGGGCGGTGGCCCAACAGCAGGATGCTCGGCTGAAGGCTTTGGATGAGAATTTCAGCCGGCTTCGTCAGGAGAACGCCCAGCAGATAGAAAATATCCGAAAAACGGTGGATGAGAAGCTTCAGGATACCCTGGAAACCAAGCTCACCCAATCCTTTGGCCTGGTCAACGAGCGATTGGAACAGGTGTACAAGGGCCTGGGGGAAATGCAAACCATCGCCTCCAATGTGGGGGATCTGAAGAAAATTCTTTCCAACGTAAAGACTCGGGGTATTCTGGGGGAGGTGCAGTTGGGCGGAATCCTGGAGCAGATTCTCAGCCCGGAGCAGTACGAGGAGAACGTGGCCACTCGGCCGGGAAGTTCGGAACGGGTGGAATTTGCGGTAAAACTTCCGGGTTCCGGTGCGGGAGAGACCGTATACCTTCCCATCGATGCCAAATTCCCGGGAGACACCTACAGCGCTCTCCAGGATGCGTACGATACCGGGGATAAAGCGGAAATTGAACTGGCGCGGAAGCGCTTGCTTACGCGGATTGCGTCGGAAGGGAAGGACATCCGCGATAAGTACATCGCCGTCCCGTACACCACGGATTTTGCAGTGATGTTTTTACCCTTCGAGGGGTTGTACGCGGAAGTGGTGCGCAACGGGATGATCGAGATGCTCCAACGAAAGTACCGGGTGACCATTGCGGGGCCGACCACCATGGCGGCGCTGCTGAATTCCCTGCAGATGGGTTTCAACACTTTGGCGATTGAGAAGCGGTCTAACGAGGTGTGGAAGCTGCTGGCGTCGGTGCGCGCGGAATTCGACACCTTTGCCGACGTGCTGCAGAGCACGCAGCATCGGCTGAATCAGGCCAATGCGGATTTGGATCGGCTGGTGGGCGTGCGGACCCGGCAGATTCAGCGGAAGCTTCGAAATGTTTCGGAGATGGGGAGTGAAACCGAACAAAATAATCCGGACGAATAAAGCAGTTGACTACCGACTTGGTATGTGGTATTTTTAAATAATGTTGCACGAAAATGAATAATATTTCAAACTGCAGTGGCGACAGGAGAGAATGGGGAATTTGAGGACCGGAGAAAGAAAGGAATAAGAAAAGTGCTTTTTACAAGAGAAACGGATTACGCATTACGGCTGCTTCGGAATCTTGATGCAAAGAAGCACAAGAGCATCAGCCAAATCATCGACAAGGAACTTATGACCACTGCTATTACCTATAAGGTTGCCCGAAAACTGGATCGAGGCGGCCTGATTGAAAGTGTCCGGGGAAATTCCGGCGGATATAAGTTAACCAGGGATATGAGCGAGATTACACTCTATGATGTTTTCAAAATCATGAATCCGGACACGGTACTCAACGATTGCCTGCATCCGGATGTGAAATGCCCGTTGGATTCAGAGGATGCCCCTTGCCGATTCCATAAGGAGCTTTGCCGAATCCAGAAAGTCCTGTTTGAAGAGCTTCAGCGAAAGTCTCTGGCGGAGATTATGAAGGAAGAGGCTTCGGAAGAGCACGCAGAATAGAATGTTATTTTAGAAAAAAGCAGCGGATGGAGGCGATTCCACCCGCTGTTTTTTATCAAGACTTAGTTGTTGGAAGTCGGAATGTACTTCGCTACGGCGTCTGCCAGGGAGTGCACGTTCCGGGTCTGGATGATGACCTTGCCGGTTCCGTGGAATTCGTTCACCAGACCTTCGCCGGACATGAAACCGAAGGTGCCGGAGGCCACGCGGATGTTGTAATCCAGGGATGCTTCCCAAGCAACCACGTGCTCATTGTCGATGGCCATCGGTGCGTTCGGGGTGATGTCCAGGACAACCAGGTCACCGAAGGCATTAATCAGAACCTGACCGTTTCCTTCCGTTTCCATCACGAAGAGACCGCCGGTGCCGCCAAAGAAGGCTTTACCGATGTCCTGGCGCTTGATGTTGTAGAATACGGAATCATCGCAAGCCAGGAACGCACCGGTGTTCAGACGGTACTGATTTCCGCCGCCCACGTTGAGGCATGCCACTTTTCCTGGTACTGCCGGTGCGATGCCCAGCCGGGCACCTTCCGCCTGACCGACTGCTTTTGTGATGAACATGCTCTCGCCGCTCACCGCACTGCGGGCAAGCGCGCCCACCAGTCCGCCAAAGCCGGACTTCTTGCTGTTGGTTTCCGCCTGAAGGCTGACGTTCTGCATAAATGCCATAGCGCCCCGCTCCACCTTGATGGTTTCGCCGGAGCTGAGAGTAATATCTACGATTGGCGCATCGGAGTCGCCGATAATTTTGTAATTCATTTGATCCTCCTGTCTATACGACGAGAATTATACGGTTGGTTTATTATAGCATATGGGAAAAAAGAATGGAAATTACACATTCGGGTACTTTTCCGGGCAGGGCAGAGATGGCCCGTTTGCGAAGAATCCGATAGACGGTTCACACAGAAGGCATATATTCAGTTAACAAAAACTACACAAACGGATGGTATTATATTGGTGCGGAAGGGAAATGATACAGAGTACCGGAAGCGAGAAACCATAATGCATTTTCTTTAATTGTTCTTTCTTAATTAATAATTTCGTAGTAGTGAAAAGTCGCCGAGCCCCCATCGGCGGCTTTTTACGTTCCCCAAAATAAAAACGGCGCTGCAATTGCAGCGCCGAAGCGATTTTTAATAATTAGTGCAGCACGCCGAAGTACAGGATGACCAGTACGCCCAGCACGATTCGGTACCAACCGAAAGGTTTGAAGTTGTGCTTTCGGATATAGGAAAGCAGAAACTTAATAATGAACAGGGAGACCACGAAGGCCACAATCATGCCCACCGCCAGGATGACGTATTCCGTGGAGGTGTACAGCAGTCCGTTCTTCAGCAGCTTCAGCAAGCTGGCGCCGGCCATTACCGGGATCGCCAGAATGAAGGTGAAGTTGGCCGCAGCCGGACGGGATACGCCAATCATCAATCCTCCCAGGATGGTGGCGCCGGAACGGGAAGTACCCGGAAATACCGCCGCAATGACCTGGAACAGACCGATGGCAAACGCTTCCTTATAACTGAGGTCCGCCATGGTTTCGGTGCGTGGGGGCTTATGGGAGTTGCGGTTCTCGATGATGATAAATGCCACACCCACCACAATCAGCATGATGGAAACCACCAGCCAGTTGTAGAAGTGAGCGTTCAGCCAGTCATCAAAAGCCACGCCGATTACCGCCGCCGGAAGACAAGCCACGATGGTTTTGCCCCAAAGGTTCAGGACGCCTTTATCCAGGCGGATTGCTTTCTGGGGATTGGTGGCGTGCTTTCCCTCCACGACAACTCTTTTCAGCGGCCAGATTTCGCCCCAGTACAGGAGCACCACCGCCAGGATGGCACCCAGCTGGATGACTACCAGGAAGGTGTCCCAGAATTCCGGGGAGACATTCATCTTGACGAATTCGTCCAGAAGAATCATGTGTCCCGTGCTGCTCACCGGCAGCCATTCCGTAATACCTTCCACAACGCCGAAGAGCACGGCCTTCATAATTTCAAACATATATTACCTCATTTCTGCGATTTTCCTAAAAATAAAAATCAGACGAGTACAATACCGCGTCCGACCATGTATACCATATTGGTGCGCCCGGCGAGATTCGAACTCGCGACCTTCACATTCGGAGTGTGCTACTCTATCCCCTGAGCTACGGGCGCTAGGCGTGATTCACAAATCACTCAGTGTAGTATATCAGATTTTACGAGAAAAAACTACCCCCGAATTGCATTTATTCCCATAAGTTTTGAAAAGAGAACGGGCCGAACGGCGTCCTTCCGGGGTAAGCCGTCTCAAATTTCCGGAAAAAGTCCCCAAAACCCTTGACTCAGAACCTCCGGAGGATTATAATTTAAAGGCTTGCAAATGCGAAACTGTATTTGTGTGCAAAAAAGGAGCAGGCCTCGTGCCGGTAACTCCGACGCTAATAATTTATTTTTAGTATGCCGAACCAAATCGAGAGATTCCAGTAGGCAATGCCGAAACCGATTGAGTTGTAAGCAATCTGAGTAGGTAGAAAGGAAGAAAAATGAAGTCTTACATTGCAAAGCCTGCAGAGGTAGAACGTAAGTGGTACGTTATCGATGCAGAAGACAAGACTCTGGGAAAGATCGCATCTGAGGTTGCATCCATCCTGAGAGGAAAGAAGAAGCCGATTTACACCCCGCACGTTGACACCGGTGACTATGTTATCGTAATCAACGCAGAAAAGGTTCGTGTAACCGGTAAGAAGGAAGAGCAGAAAATCTACAAGAGCCACAGCGGTTATCCGGGCGGCCTGAAGGAGACTACTCTCAGAGAACTCCGTGCGAAGAAGCCGGAAGAAATCATCCGTCACGCTGTTAAGGGCATGATGCCAAAGGGCAAGCTGGGCAGACAGATGTTCAAGAAGTTAAAGGTATACGCTGGACCGGAGCATCCGCACACTGCGCAGAATCCGGAAGAGTGGACATTCTAGGAAGGGAGGAATAGAAGATGGCTAATACACAGTATCAGGCAACAGGCAGAAGAAAATCTTCGGTTGCAAGAGTCAGATTACTCCCAGGAACCGGAAAGATTACAATCAATAAGAAGGATCTGGAAGAGTACTTCGGAATGGATATTCTGAAGAACGAAGTAAAAAGACCTTTCGACGTAACAGGCACAGCCGGCAAGTATGACGTTATCGCAATCGTTGAAGGTGGCGGTACAACAGGTCAGGCCGGTGCACTGAGACACGGAATTTCCAGAGCTCTCTGCGTAGCTGATGAGGAAGCAAACAGACCTGCACTGAAGGCAGCTGGTTTCCTGACCAGAGACCCGAGAATGAAGGAAAGAAAGAAATACGGTCTCAAAGCAGCTCGTCGCGCACCTCAGTTCAGCAAGCGATAATCGACTGCTCAGACTATATCAAAATGGTTCAAAAAGCCCGGAAAATCAAGGTTTTCCGGGCTTTTGCTATATCTAAACGGGCTGATATGGTTTGACCAAATTTGGCAAAACGAGAGCCGATTTCATCCAATTTTTAGTGGTCCGCAAGTGGTTAACTGGCTAAAAAGAGGGCAAAAAGAGGGGGAAGTGGTTCCCAAAGTGGTTAACCGAGAGCCGATTTTTGGGGGCTTTTCAGCCCTCCTTCCCCTCGTTTTTTGGCTGTGGCAGTTTGGCATAGTTTG
>OLOA01000832.1_pt1 | contig 32612 bp, 28 predicted proteins | sample 1672201 | NCBI WGS metagenome assembly OLOA01 (sample SAMEA3136658, study PRJEB25190) | human gut metagenome
CCTTTGGCACCAGCGCCTCCAAATCTACGATGATTGGCTCATGCCGTGCATCTTTTCTCCAGCCTTCCATGAAAACACCCCCGTTTCTTCTATTATAGCAGAAACAGGGGCGTTTGGGTAGTTTTTTGACAGGCTGAAAAAACGGAGACGGTCTTTGACCGTCTCCGTTTTTTCTTACCAGTACTCCCGCAGCGCCTCCTCCAGCTTCCCCAGCGCCTTCTTTTCGATCCGGGAAACGTAGCTCCTACTAATTTTGTACGCCGCCGCCACCTGCCGCTGGGTCTGGGGCACGCGGCCCTCCAGTCCGTAGCGGCGGCGGATCACATCGGCCTCACGCTCCGTCAGGCGCTCCGCCACCAGCCGCCGCACCAGCGCCCGGTCGTCCTTGTCCTGCAGGTCCTCCAGCATGGTGTCGCTCTTTCCCACCACATCGCCGATGGACAGCTCCGCGCCGTCGCCGTCTGTCTCGATGGCCTCGTTGAGAGACACCTCTCCCTGCAGCTTCTTCGTTCGCCGGAAGTACATAAGGATTTCATTTTCAATACATCTGCTCGCATAAGTTGCCAGCCGGATGCCTTTGTCGGCCTTGAAGGTGTTCACCGCCTTGATGAGCCCGATGGTACCGATGGAGATCAAGTCCTCCTGCTCCTCCGCCTGGGTGTAGTATTTTTTGATAATATGCGCCACAAGGCGCAGGTTGCGCTCTACCAGCACGTTGCGGGCGTCCAGATCGCCCTTGGCGCACAGCTCCAGATACTGCCGCTCCTCCTCCGCTGTCAGCGGCCGGGGAAACGAACCGCTGCCGCCTGCCAGATGCAGCGACCAGAACATGCTCTGGCACAACAGCAGCAGCGCCGCGTTCAACATAACCACCCCTCCTCTCCCTGTCAGGCTATGCGGCCACGGGAAGTCCCTATACCAAAAGCGGAGACGCGCTGCGTCTCCGCTTTTGGTATAGGGGGGAAGTATCATGTTGTATGACAACGCCGCGGAGCCGCCCCACAGGTGTGGAGAAGGGTCGTGGAGCACTCCGAACGTTATGAATGAGGTGCGGCGAACGGGGTCGACACGTTAAGAAAATATGCCAGTGGCATATTTTTAGTGTCGATCTCAGCGGCTATGCCGCTGTAGCATCCTTCTTGGTTTGCACCGCATCATCTTTTAGCCCCGATCTCAGCGGCTATGCCGCTGTAGCATCCTTCTTGGGTTATGCCGCACATATTGAGGTGCGGTGGGCGGGGTCGGCAAACCCCGCCCACCTGTCTATGGAAAGCTGCGGCTCTGCGCCGCGTTCGGCTGCGGGAAGAAAAAAGGCGCACAGCCATACCCAGCCGTGCGAAAAAGAGAAGCGCACGGCCAAAGCAGGTCGTGCGCAGATAACACTTCGTGCTTCGGCTTCGGGAATGGCGAAAGCCCAGGAGCAGCGCATTGCGTACCTGACTTATCCCGTCCGGGCGGGCATCACAGTGACCTTCTCGCGGGGACTCTCACCCCATTCCGCCGCCAGTCCCGCAAGACCGGCGCGCCGTCCTGTTATTCAGTTCTCTTCTATTGTACGACATGTCGCGGCAAATTGCAAGAGGGAATTTGCCCTGCGGCGGTTTTTTTCATGTGCCGTGGGGTAGAGACTCTCCCCTGCCCCACGGTCAGCGCTTACTTCACCACCAGCTGGTTGGCGGCGGAGCCGAAGATGTCCTGCCACGCGGCGTCCATCTTGGCGGCCTCGTCCTGCGCCAGCTTCGCCTCGTCGGCGGTGCTGTCGTCAGGCCCCTGCCCCAGGATCAGCAGCGCCACATAGTCGCCGCTGACGAACAGACGGGCCTGCTCCACCTGCGCCACGTTCATGCTGTACATGCGGCAGTAGTCCAGCACCTGCTGATAGCCGGTTTGCAGCAGCGCGGCGGCGTCCTGGGCGTAGCCGTCCTTCACCTTCAGCACAACGGCGGTGCTGGGGTCGAGGGCGCTGTTCTCGCTGCTCTCGGCGGCCCAGCTGTCGATCTTGCTCATGTCCATCTCATAATAGCCGGTCATGCGGCTCTCGTCCTCGGCCAGATCGCAGCCGTAGCTGTCGCCCAGCTTTTCCTTCAGGGCGTCCAACACCTCCTGCGCCGTCATGTCCACCGCAGCGGGCTGATCCTTGCCGCCGCTGCCGTTGTTGTCGCTGTTACCGCCGTTGTCGGTCTTGCCGCCGCAGGCGGCCAGAGACAGCACCATCATCAGCGCCAGCAGCAGCGCCGTTACCTTTTTCATCGTTTTCATGGGAAAAACCCATTCTTTCTTGCTGATTACGTCCCTTTAGACGCAGCACAGAAAGGAAAGGTTCCCGCTTTTTTCAAAACTTTTTTACGCCGTGTGGCGGTGGGTCAGGTGGTGATGCTTGGACACAATGCCCTCCCTGCGGTACAGCCGGCGCATCATGATGACCAGACACACCAGGTGGGTCAGGAACGTCAGCGCCCACGAGATGGGGTACGACCAGTAGATGGTCTCCGGTGTGTGGAACCGGGGCACCCGGAAAATGGTGGCGATCCACACCACCCGGAAGGCGCAGGCGCCCAGCAGCGTGACGATCATGGGAGTGATGGAATAGCCGATGCCCCGGATGGAGCCAACGATCACGTCCATCAGGCCGCACAGGATGTACAGGGGGAACATGATGGCGATGCGCGCCATACCGGCGGCCGCCACCGTGTCGCTGTTGGAGTAGATGTGCAGCAACTGCGGCCCGAAGACCCAGCACAGCATACCGCCGATGACCGCCACCGACGCCGAGCAGGCGGCGGAGCACAGGGCGATGGGCTTCAGCCGTTCCAGCTTGCCCGCGCCGTAGTTCTGGCTGGTGAAGGCCATGTTGGCCTGACAGAAGGCGTTGCAGGCCACGTAGATAAAGCCCTCGATATTGCTGGCGGCGGTGTTGCCGGAGATCACCGTCTCGCCGAAGCCGTTGATGGACGCCTGAATGATGACGTTGGACAGAGAGAAGGCCACGCCCTGAATGCCGGAGGGAATGCCGATCTCCAGAATCTGTCCCAGCCGGGGCAGAGTGATGCGCAGCTCACGCAGCTCAAGGCGGATATCGCCCTCCTCGTGCATCAGGCAGCGCACCACCAGGAAGGCCGACAGGCACTGGCTGACCACCGTGGCGATGGCCACGCCCGCCACGTCCAGCTGGAACACGATCACCAGCAGCAGGTTCAGCGCCACGTTGACAATGCCGGCGGCGATCAGGTAGTACAGGGGACGCCTTGTGTCGCCCACTGAGCGCAGCAGCGCCGCGCCGAAGTTATACAGCATGGCGGCGGGCATGCCCAGAAAGTAGATGCGCAGATACAGCGCCGCCAGCGGCAAGATCGAGTCCGGCACCTGCATCAGGTGCAGCAATGGCCGGGCGGTGATAACGCCCACCACCGCCAGCAGAATGCCGCTGAGGAGGGCCAGCAGCATGGAGGTGTGCACCGTCTGGCGCAGGCCCTCCCGGTTTCCCGCGCCGGTGTAGCGGGCGGCCAGAATGTTGGCGCCCACCGACAATCCCACGAACAGGTTCACCATCAGGTTGATGAGGGCGGCGTTGGAGCCCACGGCGGCCAGAGAGTTATCCCCGGCGAATTTGCCCACCACCACGATGTCCGCCGCGTTGAACAGCAGCTGCAAAACGCTGGAGCACATCAGCGGCAGGGCGAAGGTCAGTATTTTCGGCAGCAGCTTGCCGCTGCACATGTCGATCTCATAGCGGCCGGTACGAGCCATGGGGGTGATCCTCCTTTTGTTTATCGTGTGGGGCAGCGGCGGGGTACAGACCCTTGGCTCTCCCTTTGGGAGAGGTAAGGGTACGGTGTTGCTCCGTAGGGCGGGGTGCCCTCACCCCGCCGCACAAAAAAGGTGTGGCAGAACTCTGTGGGGCGCGAAACACCCCCAATCAGTCCAACTATCATATCATCTTTTAACAAAAAAGCAACACCTTTTTGTATTTCTTGACAAAATATCCCAGTATCTCTATAATAATGTCACTACTGCTGACGCGTGAGGTGCCCCTTATGAACTGGACGCTGCTGTGCCAACTGATCGTGCTGTACTTTGTGTTCTCCGTGCTGGGCTGGATGATGGAGGTCACGCTGAAATACATCCAGTACCACCGGTTCATCAACCGTGGCTTCCTCATCGGCCCCTACTGCCCCATTTACGGCAGCGGCGTGGTGCTGGTGACGGTGCTGGTGGGCGGCCTGGTGGGCATCCGCGGCGGCACGCCGGGCGAAATTTTTCTGGCGGGCTTTTTCATCTGCGGCGGACTGGAGTACTTCATCAGCTGGTACATGGAGAAGGCGTTCCATGCCCGCTGGTGGGACTACAGCCAGAAGCCCATGAACCTGAACGGCCGGGTGTGGATCGGCAATCTGATGCTGTTCGGTCTGGCCAGCGTGGTGATCGTGGTGTGGATCGACCCGGTGTACTTCCGGCTGATCGAAAAGCTGCCGCTGTTCTGGCTGCACTTTGCCGCCATCGCCATCGTGACGCTGCTGGTGTCGGACTGCGTGGTGTCCCACGTGATGATGGACATTGTCCGCAGAGAGATCGACGCCCAGGAGGGCGACAGCACCGAGGAGATCAGCCGCCGCGTCCACGAGCTGCTGCGTGACCGGAACCTGTTCCTGCGCCGTATCCATCAGGCGTATCCCGAATTGCAGGCCCATCCCCGCGCCATGATGGAGCGGCTGAAGCAGGCCCGCCGGGACTTCAAGGACGCCCAGCGCCGCACGAAGGAGCTGCTGAACGAGCAGGCCCGCCGCCGCAAGAACGGCGAGGCCATGGAGGAGCTTGCCGCCCGTCTGGAGGCCGCTTCCGCCGCCATGAAGGAGCGCCGCGCCAAGCTGCGCGAGCTGGAGCGCAAGCTCCGCCGGGAAGACGACTGAGGGACGCTTTCCCGTTTGATTGATAAAAAGAACCGCCTTTTGAAAAAGGCGGTTCTTTTGTTGCGGCGGCGGGGTAAACGGAGGGGTACGGCATTGCTCCGTAGGGCGGCCTGCCCTCAGGCCGCCGCCGTTATACGGATGGGTACGGTGGTCGGTTGTAGGGGCGGAGGTTCGCTGCGCCGCACCGCCCCAACCGCCAAAAAGAACCGGCCTTTGGCCGGTTCTTTTCCTTAAAACAAACTCACCTGACTGGTCTCCGCCATGCCGGCGAAGGCGCCCAGCGCCTTCAGCTGCTCGATGTGGGTCTTACTGAGCTTGTTGCAGGTCATGGCGAACTCCTCGATGGAGATGAACTCCTTGCCCTTGCGCTGCTCCACGGTGGCCAGCGCCGCCGCCTCGCCCAGACCGTGCACTGACACAAAGGGCGGCAGCAGCGCGTCATCCCCGATGATGCGGAAGTGGGTGGCGTCGGACTCATAGATATTGATGGTGTCAAAGTGGAAGCCCCGGAGATAGAACTCGTAGCACACCTCCAGCGTCACCATCAGATCCTGCTCCACGTTGGTGGCGTCCTTGTTGTTCTCGATCTCCCTGATCTTCCGCTTCACGGCGTCCAGACCGGCGCAGCAGTACTCCGCGTCAAAGGCCTTGGCACGGATGGAGAAGAACGTGGCGTAGAAGGCCAGCGGCTTGTGCACCTTGAACCACGCGATGCGGAAGGCCATCATCACATAGGCCACGGCGTGAGCCTTGGGGAACAGGTAGCCGATCTTGGCAAGAGACTCAATGTACCAGTCGGGCACCTTGTGCTCCCGCATGGCCTCCTCCCAGCCCTCGGAGAAGCCGCCCTTCTTCACCTTGCCCTTACGGACAGCCTCCATGATCTTGAAGCTCATCTTGGGGTCCAGCCCCATGGAGATCAGGTACAGCATGATATCGTCGCGGCAGCCCACCGTTTCCAGAACCGTGGCCGTACCGCTGACGATCAGGTCTCGGGCGTTGCCCAGCCACACGTCGGTGCCGTGGGAGAAGCCCGACAGACGCACCAGCGTATTAAAGTTGTCCGGCTGGGTGTCCACCAGCATCTGGCGGGTGAACCGGGTGTTGAACTCCGGGATAGCCACGGCGCCGGTGGGGCCCAGTATCTCGTCATTCTCGTACCCCAGCACCTTGGAGGAGGTGAAAATGGACATGGTGTCCGGGTCGTCCAGCGGAATTTGCCGGGCGTTGACGCCGGTGAGATCCTCCATGTACTTGATCATGGTGGGGTCATCGTGACCCAGCATGTCCAGCTTCAGCAGGTTGTCCTCCATGCAGTGGTATTCAAAATGGGTGGTAACGGTGTCGCTGTTGGCGTCGTCGGCGGGGTGCTGCACGGCGGTGAAGTCCTCCACGTCCATGTCGTCGGGCACCACCACCAGACCGCCGGGGTGCTGGCCGGTGGTGCGGCGCACACCCACGCAGCCCTGTGTCAGACGGTTCATCTCGGCATTGGAGGCGGTCTCGCCCTTCTCCTCCAGATACTTCTTCACCATGCCGAAGGCGGTCTTTTCCGCCAGCGTACCGATGGTGCCCGCCCGGAACACCTGGGTCTTGCCGAACATTTCGATGGCGTGGCGGTGGGCGCGGGACTGATACTCGCCGGAGAAGTTCAGGTCAATATCCGGCACCTTGCCGCCGCCGTAGCCCAGAAACGTCTCAAAGGGGATGTCAAAGCCGTCCTTTTTCAGCCGCGTGCCGCATTGGGGGCAGTCCTTGTCGGGCATGTCCGCGCCGCAGCCGTACTGGGGATCGGTCTGGAACTCCACGTACTGGCAGTTGGGGCAGTAGTAGTGGGGCGGCAGAGAGTTCACCTCGGTGATGCCGGACATATAGGCCACCAGCGACGAGCCCACGGAGCCACGCGAGCCCACCAGATAGCCGTTTTCCAGACTCCGCTGCACCAGCTTCTGGGCGGACATGTACACCACGTCGTACTTGCCCAGAATGCTGGCCAGCTCCACGTTCAGCCGGTCCACGATCAGCTGGGGCGGGTTCTCGCCGTACATGGCGTGGCACTTGGCCCACACCATGTCGTTCAGCTCCTGCTCGGAGTTCTCCAGCCGGGGCGGGAACAGCTGTCCCGGCGGCAGCAGCTCGATCTCCTCCACCAGATCGGCGATTTTCCGGGGGTTGACGATGACCACCTCACGGGCCTTTTCCGCCCCCAGATAGGAGAATTCCTTCAGCATCTCGTCGGTGGTCTTGAAGTAGATGGGCAGCGGCGCGTCAGCGTCGGAGAATTTCTTGCTGGCCAGCAGGATGTGGCGGTACACCTCGTCCTCCGGCTCCTGAAAATGCACGTCGCCGGTGGCGCAGACGGGCTTGCCCAGCTCCTCGCCCAGCTTCACGATGGTGCGGTTGAAATCCTGCAGCTCCTTCACCGACTGCACGTCGCCGTTGCGCAGCATGAACATGTTGTTGCACACCGGCTGGATCTCCAGATAGTCGTAAAAGCTGGCGATGCGCTTCAGCTCCGCCCACTCCCGGTGATCCGCCACCGCCCGGAACAGCTCGCCCGCCTCGCAGGCCGAGCCGATGATAAGCCCCTCCCGGTGAGCCGCCAGCTCCGTCTTGGGGATGGTGGGCACCCGGTGGAAGTATTGCAGGTTGGAGGCGGTGATGAGCTGGTACAGGTGCTTCAGGCCCAGCTTGTTCTTCGCCAGAATGATGATGTGCTTGGGGAAACGGTTGGACTTAGCGCTCTTGGGCCGCAGCTTCGCCATTTCGTTGTTGATCTGCTGGATGCGGTGGATGTGCAGCTCGTCCCGCATCTTCCGGAAGAACGGCACCAGCATATAGGCCACCATGCCCGCGTCGTCGCTGGCGCGGTGGTGGTTGAAGGCGGGCAGGTCGAGATAGTCCGCCACGATGTCCAGCTTGTACTTGTGCAGCTCCGGTAGCAGGTTCTGGGCCAAAATCAGCGAGTCCACATAGGTGGGGTCAAAGGGCAGGCCCACCTTTTCGCAGCCCGCCCGGATGAAGCTGATATCGAAGGGCGCGTTGTGCGCCGCCAACGGACGGCCGTTGACGAATTTCAGAAAGGCCGTCAGCGCCTCCTTCAGGGACGGCGCGTCCGCCAGCATGGCGTCGGTGATGCCCGTCAGGCCGATGATCTCCGGCGTCAGGCGGCGCTGGGGGTTCACAAAGGTCTGGAACGTGTCGGTGATCTGGCCGTTTTTCAGCACCACCGCGCCGATCTCGGTGATGGCCTCGGTGGTGACCTTCAATCCGGTAGTCTCGATATCGAAGCAGACAATCTCGTCGTCAAAGGGCTGATCCTGCCCGCCGTGAACAGCCACGCGGTCGTCCAGATTGTTAACGAAGTACCCCTCGATGCCGTAGAGAATTTTGATTTTCCCCTTGGCGGTGTGCCACGCGTCGGGGAAGGCCTGCGCCACGCCGTGGTCGGTGACGGCGATGGCGGGGTGGCCCCATTCGATGGCCTGCTTGATGACCGACTCGGTGTCGGTCAGGGCGTCCATGTTGGACATGCGGGTGTGGAGATGCAGCTCTACCCGCTTTTCCGGGTTGGTGTCCTTGCGGCCCTGGTGGCCCACCTTGGTGATGTTCAGGGGCCGCAGCTGGATATCCTTGCCGTCGCGACTCAGCTCCACGATGCCCTGCACCCGCAGCCACATGCCGGCCTTCACCGCGCCGTCCAGCGGCTTGGCCTCGGCCTCCTCCATGTATTTGCGGACGGTGACGCTGCCCTTGTAGTCGGTCATATCGAAGGTCAGGCACCACAGGCCACGACGCCGCGTCTCGTACAGCTCGGCGGCAAAGACCTTGCCCTCCAGCACGATGGCGCCCATCTTGGGGTTCAGCTCCACCATGGGGATGGGCTTGCCCTTGATGGGCTTGCCCATCAGGATATCCTTCGTTTTCTTGCCGGGCTGGACGGTGCGCACCATCATCCGCAGCTGCCGCAGGCGGTACTCCTCCATCAGCAGCTGCCGCACGGCCTCCACCGCCGCGTCCGGCAGCGCTTCGCCGGTCTCGACCTCCAGCTCCATGGTGCGCTCGGCCCGGTTCAGCACGCCGCCTGTCACCGCCGCGTCATGCAGCAGCAGCCGCAGCTCACGGGGCGGCACAAACCGGTCAAAAAAATCAAAAAACGGTATTCTGTCCGTCATAGTGTCATCCTTTTCTCTGTGTGGTAGGTGATGGGGTTGGGGTGGTATTCACACGTCGCGGCGGGGTGAGGGCACCCCGCCCCTACGCACATTCTACCGCCGGCTCTTTTACAACCTTTCAATCTCCGCCATCAGGGCGTCCACCAGCTTGTCCTGTGGCACCTTGTACAAAATCTCGCCCTTGCGGAACAGCAGGCCCTCGCCGTCGCCGCCGGCGATGCCCACATCGGCGCTTCGCGCCTCGCCAGGGCCGTTGACGGCGCAGCCCATCACCGCCACGGTGATGGGTTTGGTGCAGCCCTGAAGCCGCCGCTCCACCTCCCGGGCAATGGGGATCATGTCATACTTCGTCCTGCCGCAGGTGGGGCAGGAGATCAGGTCAGGCCCGGACTTCCGGATGCCCGCCGCCTGCAAGATCTTTTTGGCGGCGATGACCTCCTCCACCGGGTCGGCGGTGAGGCTGACCCGGATGGTGTCGCCCACCCCCTGACACAGCAGCCCGCCGATGCCGATGGCGGATTTCAGCACGCCCATTTCCGGCGTGCCCGCCTCGGTAACGCCAAGGTGCAGGGGATAGTCCGTCTCGCGGGACAGCAGGCTGTACGCCGCCATGTTGGTGGGCACGTGGGAGCACTTCACCGACAGGCAGATATCGTCAAAGCCGCAGTCGTTCAGCAGCTGCACGTGCCCCATGGCGCTGTCCACCAGCGCCTGCGCCGTCACGCCGCCGTACTTCGCCAGCAGCGGCTTTTCCAGTGAGCCGCCGTTGACGCCGATGCGGATGGGGATGCGGTGCTCCCGGCAGGTCTCCGCCACCGCCCGCACCCGCTCATGAGAGCCGATGTTGCCGGGGTTGATGCGAATTTTGTCCACGCCCTCGGCGGCGCACCGCAGCGCCAGCCGGTAGTCAAAGTGGATATCCGCCACCAGCGGGATATGGATGGCCTTTTTGATGGCACCGATGGCGGCGGCGGCCTCCATGGTGGGCACGGCCACCCGGATGATCTGGCACCCCGCCTGCTCCAGACGGAGAATCTGCGCCACGGTGGCGGCCACATCCTCGGTGGCGGTGCTGCACATGGACTGGATGGCCACGGGCGCGCCGCCGCCGATGACCACGCCGCCGATGTTCATTTGTCTGCTCACAGTCAGCCCTTCCTTCAGCTAAACAGCTTCCACACGTCGCTGAACGTCACCAGCGCCATCAGCGCCAGCAGCAGCACCAGCCCCGCAAAGTGGATATAGTTCTCGTATTTCAGGGGAATTTGCTTCTTGATGACCGCCATGGAGACGGCGTTCACCACAAGAAAGAAAATCTTGCCGCCGTCCAGCGCCGGAAGCGGCAGCAGGTTCATCACCGCCAGATTCACGGCGATCAGCGCCGCCAGATAGGCAATATCGGCGATGGCGTCGCCCACGGTGGCGGCGGATTCTCCCACGGTGGTCATGGTGGACACGATGCCCACCGGGCCGCTGAGGTCACGGACGCCCGCCTGCCCCGTCACCAGCATTTTCAGGCTCAGCCGCACCAGCCGCACAAAGTCCATGGCCCCGTTCCAGCTGTTGGCCAGCCGGTCGCCCCATGTGGCCTCCTTCACGCCGAAGAACATGCCGTAGCCGGTGTAGGGCTTGCCGTTCTGGTCGGTGTACTGCCGCTTTTCCATGGAGAAATCCTTCAGCGTCACCTTTTCGCCGTCACGCCGCACCACAAGGTCGAAGGTGCTGTCCTTGTTCAGCCCCAGCAGCAGCCCCACGTCGGAGTACATATACACCCGCTCACCGTCGATGGACAGCAGCTTGTCGCCCACCTGCAAGCCGTTCTCGCCCTGTAACGGGCAGCCGTCGGCAAAGGCGGTGATGGTGGGGTCGTAGAAGGCTTTCGCGCCGCTGTACAGGATCACCAGAATCAGCAGTCCCGTGACGAAGTTCATGAAGGCCCCGGCGGCGAAGATCACCAGCTTGGCCCAGAAGCCCTGCCGGTACAGGGCGTGGGGATCGTCGGAGTCCTCGTCCTCCCCCTCCATGGCACAGAAGCCGCCGCAGGGGATGGCCCGCAGGGCGTACAGCGTCTCGCCCTTCTGCTTTTTCCACAACGCGGGCCCCATGCCGATGGAGAATTCGTTGACGGTCACGCCGCAGGCCTTGGCCGCCAGAAAGTGGCCCAGCTCATGGACGGCAATGAGAATGCCGAAAATGAGGATGGCCACCAGAATATACACAATGGTCGTCATAGCTTACCGTTCCTTTATCGTGACAGTACCGCCTGCGCCGTTTCCCGGGCAAGACGGCCTGCTTCCAGTATATCCGCAAGGCTTGGCCGGTATTTCACCGTCGCCCGATCCAATGCCGTTTCCACCGTCCGGTGGATGCCGTTGAAGCCGGTCTCGCCCCGCAGAAAGGCCCAGACCGCCTCCTCGTTGGCGGCGTTCAGGGTGGCGCAGGCGGTGCCGCCCTCTTTGGCGCACTGCCGAGCCAGCGCGAAGCAGCGGAAGGCCGTTTCGTCGATGGCGTCAAAGGTCAGCGCCCCGCACTTCAGCAGATCGAGGGGTTCCTCCGGCGAGGCCGCCCGCTCCGGCCACGTCATGGCGTAGCGGATGGGCAGCTTCATGTCCGGCGTGCCCAGCTGAGCCAGCAGCGCCCCGTCCCGGAACTCCACCAGCGAGTGGATAACGCTCTGCCGGTGGATCACCGCGTCCACCTGCTCCAGCGGCAGGCCGTACAGCCGCATGGCCTCGATGACCTCCAGCCCCTTGTTCATCAGGGTGGCGGAGTCAATGGTGATCTTGGCGCCCATGCTCCAGTTGGGGTGCTTCAGGGCGTCCGCCGGCGTCATGTGTTCCAGTTCCTCGTAGCGCTTGCCGAAGAACGGCCCGCCGGAGCAGGTCAGGATCAGACGTTTGATCTCCCGGCGGTCGGCGCAGCCCTGCAAGCACTGGAAGATGGCGGAATGCTCGCTGTCCACCGGCACGATGTCCGCGCCGTACTCCCGCGCCGCCGCCATCACCAGCTCACCGGCGCACACCAGCGTCTCCTTGTTGGCAAGGGCGATGCGCCGTCCCAGACGGATGGCCGCCAGCGTGGGTTCCAGTCCCACGCTGCCCACCACGGCGGTGACCACGGTGTCGGCTTCCTCCGCCTGTGCCGCCGCCAGCAGGCCCTCCGGCCCCGCCAGCACCTCGATATCCGTGTCCCGCAGACGCTGCCGCAGCTCTGCCGCCGCCGCCGCGTCATAAAGCACCGCAAGGCGCGGGGAGAATTCCCGCGCCTGCGCTTCCAGTAGCTCCACGCTGCTGCCGGCGGCCAACGCGGCCACCCGCAGCTTCAATTCCCGGGCCACCTGCAGCGTCTGCCGCCCGATAGACCCGGTGCTGCCCAGCAGGGCAATGGTTTTCGTCATGATAGCTTTCCTCAATACAGGGTGATGCTCTTGATCAGCAGCCACACCACCGGCGACGCGAAGATCACGCTGTCAAACCGATCCAGCACGCCGCCGTGACCGGGCAGCAGACGGCCATAGTCCTTGACGCCGCACTCCCGCTTGATGGCGGAGAAGCTCAGGTCGCCCAACTGGCCCAGCACAGCGCCCACCAGTCCCAGCAGCACGCACCACGCGATGTTCAGCTGCACCTCCGTCACCAGAAAGAACACGATGCGGAAGATGACAATGCCCAGCATGCCGCCGGCCAGACCGCCGATGGAGCCCTCCACGGTTTTCTTGGGGCTGACGGCCGGAGCCAGCTTGTGCCTGCCCAGCGCCATCCCGGCGAACAGCGCCGCCGAGTCGGAGGAAAAGGCCGCCACCAGCGGGATCATCACCAGACCGCCGCCGTGCTCCATCAGCCGCAGCTGCATCAGGCACTGGAAGGCCAGCGGGATGGCGATACCCGCCATCAGGATGGTGCACACATCCCGGAAGGCCAGTGCACGGGGCGTGCCGTACTCCACCACCACGCTGACGAACAGCAGCACCAGCCATGCCGCCAGCAGCCATTCCATCAGCGCCGCCGCGCCGTCCTGACCGATCCCGGCCAGGTACGTGCGCAGCACCACCGTCACGCCCATGATGGCGCTCAGGCCCCACCAGCGGCGGCAAAGCTCCTTGCGGCAGGCCGCCGCCAGCAGCTCGTGAGCGCCCACGGTGCACAGCGCGCACAGCAGCAGCGCCGTGGCCCAGTCCGGCGCGATGATCAAAACAAACAGCAGCAGCGGGATACCCACCACCGCCACGAGAATTCTCTGTAACATAGTTGCTCCTTGTTGTGTATGTAATGCGAGAAAGGGTGCGATAAACGTTCCGTAGGGGCCGATGCCCACATCGGCCCGCCGGGATACGCAGCGGTTACGGCAAACGTTCGTAGGGCGGCATGACCACAGGCCGCCGCGGATAAACGCAGCGTCTGCCGAACGCCGCACCGCCCCCCAAAGGCCCCCTCTGTGAGGGGGCTGGCGAGTGCAAGCGAGACTGAGGGAGAGATAAAAAGATAGTGCGGTGTAATACCAGATGGATGCTGCGGCGGGGAGAGAGCCGTGCGCTGCCGGTGGCAGATAAAGCACGGCGAACGAGTGGCAGCGGTCAAAATTTCGGCGGCTCAAATGCCGCAGCGAAATTTTGGGCACCGCAACAGGATATAGCCGCCGCGATCGGAGGCTAAAAACATGCCACCGGCATGTTTTCTTTACGTCCCGACCCCACCGAAACGGCGGTCACGGTGCTGGAAATCAATGATCGCCAGATCCAGATCCTTGCGCTTGAAGTCCGGCCACAGGGTATCGCAGAAATAAAACTCGCTGTAGGCGCACTGCCACAGCAGGAAATTGCTCAGCCGCAGCTCGCCGCTGGGGCGGATGATCAGCTCCGGATCGGGAATGCCCGCCGACCACAGATACTTGCCGAAATTCTCCTCCGTCCACTCCTCGCCAGCTTCGGCGCACAGACGGGCGGCCCGCAGGATCTCCGCCCGGCCGCCGTAATTCAGGCAGATGTTGGCCTGAAACCCCTGATAATGGGTGGAGATGGCGTTGGTCTCGTCGATCATCCGCTGTAATTGGGGGGACAGGCCCGCCACGTCGCCCAGCACCCGCAGCCGGATGTGGTCACGTTCCATGGTGTCGATGGCCTCCTGCAAATACTGCTCCAGCAGGCTCATCAGCACGTCCACCTCGTCCTTGGGACGCTTCCAATTTTCCGTGGAAAAGGCGTAGATGGTCAGGTATTCGATGCCCAGCTCCTGACAGTAGGTGGCGATATCCCGGAACACCTCGGCGCCTACCTTATGGCCGGCAGTGCGCGGAAGCCCACGCTTCTTTGCCCAACGACCGTTGCCGTCCATAATGATAGCGATATGGCGGGGCAGGCGGCCCATGTCCACCTGTCCCGCCGTTTCATGCTTTTTCTGGAACAGGCCCATCAGACGGACATCAGTTCCTTTTCCTTATTTTCCAGCAGCTTATCCAGTTCCTTGCAGCTGTCGTCGGTCATCTTCTGCAGGTCCTTTTCTGCCAGCTTCAGCTCGTCCTCGGTGATCTCAGAGGCCTTCTGCTGCTTCTTGAAATTCTCCATGGCATCACGGCGGATGTTGCGCACGGCCACCTTGCCGCCCTCGGTATACTTGCGGATCTGCTTGACCAGCTCCTTACGGCGCTCCTCCGTCAGCTGGGGGAAAGCCAAGCGGATACTCTTGCCGTCGTTCTGGGGATTGATGCCCAGATCAGACTCCTGAATGGCCTTTTCAATGCCCTTCAGGGCGTTGGCGTCCCACGGGGTGATCAGCAGCGTGCGGGGATCGGGAGAGCCCACGGACGCGATCTGCTGGATGGGAGTGGGGGTGCCGTAGTAGTCCACGTTGATGCGGTTCAGCACAGAGGCGTTGGCACGGCCGGCGCGGACGGCGGCAAAGTCGTTGGCCACGGACTCGATGCTCTTTTTCATTTTGTCCTCGTAGATCTTGTATTCATCCTTCAACATGTCTTTCAATCCTCCTTGACGATCGTTCCAATTTTTTCACCGCGCACGGCGCGGACAATGTTATAGGGATCCTTCAGGGCGAACACCAGCACGGGGATGTGGTTGTCCATGGACATGCTGGTGGCGGTGGAATCCATCACGGCCAGATGGCGCTTGAGCACCTCGTCATAGGTGATGGCGTCGAACTTCACTGCGTCGGCGTTCTTGGCGGGGTCGGAGTCGTACACGCCGTCGATGTTCTTGGCCAGCAGGATCACGTCGGCGCCGATCTCGGCGGCGCGAAGCACTGCGGCGGTGTCGGTGGAGAAGTAGGGGTTGCCGGTGCCGCAGCCGAAGATGACCACCCGGCCCTTTTCCAGATGACGGATGGCTCTGGCCCGGATGTAGGGCTCGGCCACGGCGCGGATCTCCAGCGAGGTCATCACCCGCACGTCCACGCCCTTCTGCTCCAGCACGTCGGCCATGGCCATGCAGTTCATGGCGGTGGCCAGCATGCCCATGTGGTCGGCGCGGGAGCGCTCGATGTAGCCCTCGCCGTTTTTCACGCCGCGCCAGAAGTTGCCGCCGCCAATGACCACGCCGATCTCAACGCCCATGGCGCTGCATTCCTTGATGACGTCGGCCACCCGGCCCATCACCTGAAAGTCCAGGCCAAAGTGCTTGTCTCCGGCCAGTGCCTCGCCGCTGATCTTCAGCAGCACCCGCTTATATTTCGGTTCGTCCATGCATGCTCTCCCTTGTAACTTGACAAAATATCAATTTCTGGTAGTATAGCTCAACGTGTATTTTACCTTATTTCTCTTCGTTTGCATAGAGGGAAAATCAAAAAAATGCGGATTCTTTTCTTGCGGCGGTGGGAAAAAGCTGTTATACTGCCGGAGAGAAAGGATGTGCATGCCATGGAACTGCGCCATGTTTTGGGAAATACATGGGTGGCGGAGGCCAACACCGCTCTGCTGCCGGTTTATAAGATCACGGAGAAGGATATCGTGCTGATCGACACCGGCTACGCCAAGCTGGATCGCTCCGGCCTGACGGCCATGATCGAGGACAACGGCTTTCACCTGCGGGGCGTGATCTGCTCCCACGCCCACTTCGACCACAGCGGCAACGTGCGGTACTTGCAGCAGCGCTGCGGTGCCAGGGCCGCCGCCCATATCATCGAGGCGGGCATCTCCGTGAATTCCGATGCCTACCGGGCCAACTACGTGGCTCTCACCTACGGCAAGAGTCGGGAGTACTTTCTGGAGGAGTGCTTCACGGCGGACGCCATCATCGGCCCCGAGGACGAATATCTGGACTTCTGCGGCGTGCGCTTCGGCATTCTGCCGCTGCCGGGGCACAGCGCGGGACACATCGGCGTGGTGACGCCGGACAACGTGGCCTATGTGGGGGACTGCCTGCTGGATCAGCAGCAGATCGACAGCGCTAAGCTGCCTACCAGCATGTTCATTGCCCGTGACCTGCAAAGCAAGGCGTTCCTGCGGCAGACGGACTATCCCGCCTACATCATCGCCCACAAGGCGGTGGTGACGGACAAGACGGAGCTGGACGCCCTGGTGGACAGCAACAGTGAGTTCATCCACCGCAAGGCCGACGAGCTGCTGGAGGATCTGGTGGATGGCATGACCTTCTCCCAGTGGATCGCCGCCTTCTGCCAACGGGAGAGCATCCGGACGAAGAATGAGTTCAAGTTCTCCATTATCGAGCGGAACTTCGCCAATTTTGTGGACTGGCTCACCGACGAGGGCCGCGTCACCGTCCAGCGGGAGTACTGCGCCAAAACGTATTACCACGGGTAAGGGGAAGCCGCACACCCCTGTCATTCCGAGACAGTGACCGACGTCACTGTCGTGGGAATCCGTAACCCTTGCCTCCCCTTACACAGGGGAGGTGTCAACGCAAAGCGTTGACGGAGGGGTTGTCTATTACGGAGACAATCCCCCAGTCAGCTTCGCTGACAGCCCCCTTTACACAAGGGGGCCGAGTCCATTGGGTGCCGTCGATAGACCCCCGTAGGGCGGGCCCCGTGTGGCTCGCCGCCCGTACCTGACGCACCATCAACGGCGGGGCATATTGGCCCCGCCCTGCAATAAATTCTTCCACATGCACAAGGCCCTCCGCCATTTCGGCGGAGGGCCTTGCCTTTATGGAAAACGTGGGGATTGCTTACTTCACCTGCAGGCGGTTCTCGCTGGACCAGCTGGTGACATCCAGATTCCGATACTGCTTGCGCAGGCGCTCCAACTCCTGGCTGTCGCCGCCCAGCATGGTGATGCGGTTCACCGCCGCCAGATCAGCCGCGGACATGGGGTGGTCATTGCGGGCGCCGCAATCGGCGCAGATGTAGTTCTTGCCATCAACAGTAACAGCGGTGCTGCCACAGGTAGCGCAGCGGATCGTCTTCGTAATCAGTGCCATAATTCATGTACCTCCTTGAAAATTCCATGTGTTGGTTCGTGTATTTTTCTGTGCTTTCGACGCGTCTCGTTTCACTGTCATTATCATAGCACATGCTTTCATATTTGTAAAACGCATAATTGTACTTGCAAGTATGAGAAAAAGTATGATATAATGCCGGCAGAAAGCGAGGCGGCGGCATGAGTATCTCCAAATACCAGATCTTTTTGAAAACCGTACAGTGCGGCAATTTTTCCAAGGCGGCGCAGGCGCTGAACTTCACCCAATCCGGCGTCAGCCACGCGGTGCAGGCGCTGGAGGACGAGCTGGGGGTGACGCTTCTCAGCCGCAACCGGGGCGGCGTGGTGCTGACGGCGGATGGCCGGGCGCTGCTGCCCCAGATCGAAAGGCTGTGCGCCGACCACCACGCGCTGATGCAGTCCGCCGCCAGCCTGAAGGGGCTGGACGCCGGTCTTGTGAAGGTGGCCACCTTTACCAGCGTGTCCGTCCACTGGCTGCCCTCCATCCTGCAAAGCTTCGGCCAGCGCTACCCCAACATTGAGTTTGAGGTGGTCACCGGCGACTTTTACGACCAGATCGAGGAGTGGATCCTGCGGGGCACGGTGGACTGCGGCTTTCTGCGGCTGCCGTCGTTGAAGCGGCTGCAAACCTACGCCCTGCACCGTGACAAATTACAGGTGATCGTGCCCTGCGGCCACCCGCTGGCGGACAGCGATCCCTTTCCGCTGGAAGCGCTGGCGACAGAGCCGTTCATCCGGCTGGAGGAGGGCGAGGACTACGAGATCGTGGCGGCCTTTGACGCCATGGGGATCCGTCCCCACGTGAAATACACGGCGCGGGAGGATCGTACCATCCTGTCCATGGTGTCCAAGGGACTGGGCATCAGCCTGCTGCCGGAGCTGATGGTGCGCCACAGCCCCTACCCCGTCACCGCCTGCCGCCCGCCCATGACCTTCCACCGCAGCATCGGCATCGGCGTAAAGGACGAAAAAGCGTTGTCCTCCTCCACCCGCCGGTTCGTGGATTACGTGCGGCGCTGGGTGGCGGAGAACGGGGATCAGTGAGATTGTGGGGTAGAAAAAATCTGTCATTGCGAGCCAGTGACCGATGTCACTGGCTCGCAATGACAGCCATGGTGTTTTCACCGCGCAAAAAAGAGACCCTTTGGGGTCTCTTTTTGCATATGTACCTTTTAGAAATGGCCGCTGGTGCTGGAACCGCCGCCGCCGGAGTGATCGCTGCTGCCGGAATCATGATCCTTCTCGATCTTGCGGCGCGTCTCAGTGGTGTGGGTATAGCGGTCAACCTGCTCCGTCAGGTTCAGCCCCTCCTCGGTCACATAGATATCGGCACGGGCGCTTCTGCGGACGGACTTCATCATGCCCTTCAGGCTCAGGCAGATCACCAGCGCCACGGCAATGCCGATGGCAAGGCCGGGCAGCAGAGAGCTGGCCAGTGACTTCTTCACAGGCGTCCCCTGCTCCGCCAGCGTCAAGTATTCGTCGCAGGCGAACAGGTAATCCTCGAAACCGCCCCGCCAGTCGTCCTCGCCGAAGTTATCCAGAAAGACATCCGTCATCTTGTGACGGCCATAGTCGCTGACGGCGTACTGGGCAATGCCGCCGTCCCGGACATACAGGTCGTAGCTGCGGTCGTACATGCTCAGCATCAGCAGGATACCCTCGCGGTTTTCGCCGATGCCAAGGCTGTTGCTGTCATAGAAGGACACCACCGCATAGTGGATATCGCTGTCGTACTCCTGATGATCCTCCATGGTGACGATGTACACGGCGCAGTTGTGCTCCCAGGAGATCTGGCTGGCCAGCGCCTCCAGATAGGCGTCGTCCTCCTCGGACAGAAGGCCCGCCATGTCATAGACGAAGGCGTCGCCGGGCTGCTGCTCCGCCCAGGCGGGGACGGTCAGCGCCAGCGCCACCATCAGCGCCAGCAAAAGGGTCAAAAATTTCTTTTTCATCCTCTCAGACCCTCCCTTACAGAATATGCAGGATCAGCGTCGCCAGCGCCGTCACCGGTATGGCGATGGCCGCGAACGTGGTCCAGAACTTGCCCATATCCGTGGGCAGGTCGCCCACCAGACGGCCGGTCTGGCCGTTCATGGCGAACAGGAAATCCTTGCCGTTCCACTTGGTGTGCAGCATCCAGACGGGCAGCAGCGCGTAGTGCACCTTGCCCCGCTTCAGGCGGATATCCTGATTCAGGGGGACGCAGGTGTCGTACATGTTGGCCGTGCGGCGCAGCGCCGCCTCCAGAGACGCGGTGCAGCGGCTGTCGGCCCGCTCCTGACTGTCCGCCACGGACACGTCGTACTTATCCGCCAGAAAGCCCGGCAGATATGCGGTGGAGAAGGGCTTGAGATCCTTGTAATTATAGGGCTCGATGGAGTCCATGTGGTCGTCGGGCATTTTGCTGGAGGCGTCCACCGGCACCTTTTCAAAGGCGATATCGCCGCCGCGACGCACGTCGTAATGCTCGGTGGTGGTGACCTCGTAGTCGCCCTCGGTGTGGACGTGGGAGATCAGACCCTCGAACTCCACGTGACCCTCGGCCCGGCCGTTGAACATCCAGAAGGGGACGTACACGCCCTTGATCTCCTGAATGTGGTTGCCCTTGGTGAAGGCCTTGGGCAGGAAGGGCTTGCCCTTATAGTGCTTTTTCAGGGCGGCGATGGCGTCGTCCTTGCTGAGCTTGAAGGGAATGACGTAGTCCGGCTTCAGCGCGCCGCTGAACTGCCCCGGCACCACGGAGGGGTTGCCGCAGTAGGGGCAAGAGGTGGCGGCGGTGGACGCGTCGCAGATCAGCTCCGCGCCGCAGCTGGGGCAGTTGTAGGCCTTCATGCCGTTGGCGTCCGCGCCCCAGTCGCTGCTGAGGGACGAGGTGTCCCAGCCCTGAGCCTCCATCTCCTCCAGCTTTTTGCGGTTCTGCTCCGTTTTTTCGTTTGCTTTTTCCGTGGCCTCTACGGCCTTGGCCTCCTTGTCGGCGTACAGAGCCTCGATCTCGGCCACGTCGTACTTGCCGCCGCAGAAGTCGCACTCCAGCTTGCCGGACGCGCCCACAAAGTGGAGCGGGCCGGTGCAGGCCGGGCATTTATAGTTGGTGATCTGGGATGCCATGATCCTCCTCCGATCTTCTCGTTTCCCGCAAATGTTGTGTTACAGCGGTCTGCCGCAATTCTGGCAGAATTTACCGCTGCCCTCTACCTTGGTGCCGCAGTTGGGGCAGAACGTCAGCCGGAATCCGGAATCCTGCGGCTGCTGAGGCTGCTGATAAGTAGTCTGAGTCTGCTGCGGCTGCTGGTAGACAGGCTGCTGGTAAGTGGGCTGCTGCGGCTGCTGGTAGCCGGACTGTTGATAGCCCACCCATTCCTGCGATGCCGCCGCAGGAGCACTGGCCACGTCAGGCACGCCATGATAAGCCGCGCTGCCAAAGGCCAGCATGGGAACAAACACATGAGGCAGGAAAATCAGTCCCACAGCGTATCCCTCTTCTTTACCAAATGCCTTGGCAAGCCTGATGTAGGTCAGGATCATCAAAATGATATTATAAATAGGAATCAGCAGCATCAGGAAACGCCAGCCATTGCCCCACGTAATCTCATACAGGGTGTACTGATCGTAGAACGGCACAACGGCAGCCCAGCCGGGCTTGCCCGCTTTCTTGAACAATATCCACATGGCCACGATCATCAATGCCATCAACAGCAAAGCAATCACCCAAATGACAGCAAGGCTCATTAAACCAGTGAGAATCGAAATAACATCGTAATCGCTGTAATCATAGTAGTCGTAGTAACTGCAATAGGAATACATCATGCGTCTCCTTTCATCTCGCTACCTTGTTTTATACTATCAGGGACGGGGATTGCCGCAGTTGGCGCAGAACTTGCCCTTGTTGACGCTGCCGCAGGAGCAGGTCCACTCGCCGGCGGGCTTGGGAGAGCCGCACTCAGAGCAGAATTTGCCGGTGTTCACCGCGCCGCAGGCGCACTTCCACTCCCCGGCGGGAACGGGCTTGGGCTGGCCACATTCGGCACAGAACTTGCCGGTATTGCCGCTGTGACCGCAGGCGCAAGTCCAGCCGTTGGCAGGAGCGGCCTGCTGTGCAGACTGCTGCGCCGCCTGCTGCTGACCCATGGCGTACAGGTTCTGGGCGTTCATGCCGCCGGCCTGACCGGCCATGTTCATGCCCATAAACGCCATGGCTGCGCCGCCCTGATTGCTGGCCGCCATCTTCATGGCATCGCCCTGAGAGCCGACGAGATGCGCCGCCGCACGGGTGGGATCCATGAAGGCCGCGTTGCGCTGCAGCTCCTTCAGCATCTTTTCGTCTTCCTCGTTGGCGGTGACACTGGACACGCCGAAGGAGACGATCTCGATGCCGCGGAGGTCACGCCACTTCTTGCTGAGGACTTCGTTCAGGGCATCGGCCAGCTCCATGGTGTGGCCGGGCAGCTGGGAGTAGCGGATGCCGTTCTCGCCGATCCTGGCGAAGGCGGGCTGGAGGGCGGTCAGCAGCTCGGTTTTCAGCTGATTGTCCAGCTTGTCGCGGGTATAGGCCTCGCTGACGTTGCCGCAGACGTTGGTATAGAACAGGACGGGGTTGGTGATGTGATAGCTGTACTCGCCGAAGCAGCGGATGCCCACGTCAATGTCGATACCGGCACGCTGATCCACCACCCGGAAGGGCACGGGGCTGGGGGTGCCGTACTTGTTGCCCATCAGCTCTTTGGTATTAAAATAGTACACCCGCTGATCCTTGGGAGCCTCGCCGCCGAAGGTGAAGCGGTTGGTCATGCTGTCAATGACGGCGCGGATGCTGCCCTTCAGCTCGCCGGTGAACAGGGACGGCTCGGTGGACATGTCATAAGTAAACTCGCCCGGCTCGGCGCAGACCTCGATGATGCGACCCTGATCCACGATCATCATGCACTGACCGTCGGCCACGGCGATGACGCTGCCGTTGGAGATCACGTTGTCGCTGCCCTTGGTATTGCTGGAGCGGCCGGAGACGCGCTTCTGACCCTTGACGGCCATGACGTTTTCGGGCATAGCTTCACAATAGAAATATTCCTTCCACTGGTCGGCCATCACGCCGCCCACGCTGCCCAATGCTGCTTTGATCAGTCCCATTTTCTTTCTCCTTTTATCGTTATGATCTATGCTATGGTAGGGTACGTTTTCCATACGCTTCCATTTTACTACATAGTATCGGCTCAGGTCAACAGATAGCCGTAAATTTGTCGCCCCGATATCCTTATATATAGGTAGGGACAGGCCGCCCTTTCCCGCTCCGCCGGGGCTGTTGACGACAGATGCATAAAAACGCACCGTGAAATACGTTTCACGGTGCGTTTTGCCTGCTTCCGCCATGGGCGGTGACACGAGTCTATCTTATCACAGAATCTTTATGGATTCAATATGGTCTTAACAGAAAATTTACATAAAGAATTCGTTAAATTATTGTGAATTTTGCCGTCTTGAAATTCAAAAACAACTGGCGTATAGTATGAAACGTAAATTTTGATGTTGCGATAACGTTTCCGTGGAGGAAAAAATCAACTTTTCCCCTGTATTCTTTTCGCGCTTAAAATCGCGAAAGAAATGAAAGAAGCGTTGTCGCCGCGCATGTGGAAAGGACGGTGGAACCATGACGCGTGAAGAAGCTGTGAACCGTTTGTGTGATATTTACAGCGGTGAATTTGACGTGCGGCTGTGCGAGGAGCACCGGAAGCCGCTGGCGGCGCAGATGGATTTTTATGCGGAATCCTCGAAATACGTGCTGTCGAAAAAAGCCAAGCTTTGGGAAGCCAACAGCTTTGAGTATGTGTACCTGTTCAATGTGCCCCACCTGACGAAAGAGATCTATGACCAGTGCGAAAAGCTGGCCTATGACGAGGGCATGGCTCGCATCAAGCCCGGCCCCAACCACATGTACACCTACATCACAGCCCTGTTCGTATGCGACAGCTGCGACGAGGACGCGAAAAAGGCGCTGAAGCAGTGCAAGCTGTACAAGAGCTTCAAAATGTCCTATTGGGGCTGGATGGATTTCCACACCGCGCTGGCGGTGCTGCCGGAGGAATCGGTCAGCACCAACCGCAGCGGACACAGTGCAGCGCAGGTCTTTAACCGGGGCCTGTTTCATAAGCAAAAGAAAAACTTGTTCAGAAAGGAGAGAGCTTTATGAATGCTGCTTTGTTCCTTATCATCGGCTGCGCAGTTCTGGTCGTAGGCTATATTTTCTACGGCGGCTGGCTGGCCAAGAAGTGGGGCGTTGACAACTCCCGTCCTACTCCTGCTCATACCATGGAAGACGGCAAGGACTACTGCCCTGCCAAGGCTCCTGTGCTGATGGGCCATCACTTCTCCTCCATCGCCGGCGCCGGCCCCATCAACGGCCCCATTCAGGCGGCTGTGTTCGGCTGGGTTCCCGTGATGCTGTGGGTTCTGATCGGCGGTATCTTCTTCGGCGGCGTGCATGACTTCGGCGCACTGTTCGCTTCCATCCGCCACAAGGGCGAATCCATCGGCGAGGTCATCGGCGACGCCATCGGCGCCAAGGCCAAGAAACTGTTCATCGTGTTCGCTTACCTGACCCTGATCCTGGTGGTGGCTGCCTTCGCCTCCATCGTGGCCAACACCTTCAAGGCCACCTACACCGCAGAGGGCGCCATCGACTATGCCGCCTCCTCTGCCAACGCCTCCACCGCCATCATCTCCATCATGTTCATCTTGATGGCGATCCTGTTCGGCTTCTTTGTCTATCGCCGCAACGCGCCTCTGGGCGTGGCTACCGTGATCGGCGTCATCGGCATCGTGGTCTGCATGGTCATCGGCCTGAACTGGCACCCCATCTATCTGAGCTACACCGTGTGGATGATCATTGTGGGTATCTACATCGGCGTCGCTTCCGTCACCCCCGTGTGGATCCTGCTGCAGCCCCGTGACTACCTGAGCTCCTTCCTGCTGTACGGCATGATGGTTCTGGCTGTTGTGGGTATCATCGGCTGCGCCCCCACTGTGGACATGCCCGCCTTCACCGGCTTCTATGACACTCTGGCGCCCAGCGGCACTTCTCTGGGTTATATGTTCCCCGCTCTGTTCGTGACCATCGCCTGCGGTGCTGTGTCCGGCTTCCACTCTCTGGTTGGCTCCGGCACCACCTCCAAGCAGCTGGATCAGGAGAAGGACGCCAAGCCCATCGCTTACGGCGGCATGCTGATCGAGTGCGCTCTGGCTCTGATCTCCGTCTGCGCTGTCGGTTACATCTGGGCGCAGTATGCTGACGGCACCACCACGACTCCTACCGTCGTGTTCGCCACCGGCTTGGCCTCCATGTTCTCCAAGGTGTTCGGCGACGGCTGCTATAACGCCGTGTACTCCATGCTGATCCTGGCTGTGTCTGCATTCTGCCTGACCTCCGTGGATACCGCTACCCGTCTGGCCCGTTACATGTTCGCTGAGTTCTTCGTGGAGCCCGGCCAGACCCGCGAGGATCTGAAGGGCTGGAAGCGCGTCATCACCAACCCCTATGTTGCCACCGGTATCACCGTGGTGGCCGGCGTGGCGCTGGGCCTGACCGGTTATGCCAAGATCTGGGCGCTGTTTGGCGCTGCCAACCAGCTGCTGGCTGCTCTGGGTCTGCTGGCTGTGTGCTGCTGGCTGGGTAAGATCGGCCGCAACAACAAGATGTTCTACTTCCCCATGTTCTTCATGCTGGTCGTCACTCTGACCTCTCTGGTGTTCACCATCAAGGCTCAGGTCGCCGGTATCGCCGCTGGCGGTGAAGGCGTGGTGTGGTGCTACATCCGCGGTATCATCGGCGTGTTGCTGGTGATCCTGGCCATCGACCTGGTGGTACAGGGCATCAAGGCGCTGAGCGCCCAGAAGAAGGCCGCTGCTGCCAAGTAAACACTGCTTTCCATTGTGAGTTTCTCACCCCTTATAAACAGCAAAAACCGGGCTTCCGAAAGGAGCCCGGTTTTTGTTTGTGTGTCGGTGGTTATTTTATTGCCTCCCTCTCAGAGGGAGGTGGCATGACCTGCGGTCATGACGGAGGGAGAGAATTCAAGGCTTTTGTTCTCTCCCCCAGTCTTGCTTATGCTCGACAGCCCCCTCTCAGAGGGGGACAAGGGCGGGGTAGACCCCCGCCCCTACGAATGTTTAACGTCCCCTCTGCACGTATCGCGGGGTCGATTTTTAATTCCATGTTGTATAATTACAGCATGGAATTACGCTCCGTATAGGATTCACTCCCCTTTTGCCACCTTTTTCTCCGTCTCCTGCCGGACGGCCTGCCGCAAGGCGGTCAGGTAGGGGGAGAATGCCACATTATCGTTGGCGTAGGTCAGGTTCAGGTCGTACTCCAGCGGCAGCCACGTGTCCAGCGGGGATTCGTTATGGGAGATCACCGCCTCCAGCTTGTCCAGCGCCTTGTAGAGCCTGGCCTCCGGCGTTTCCAGCGCGTCCATCTCGGCGTACAGCGCCGCCATGTCCCGGCAGTAGGGCTGGGGCAGTCCGGCCACCCACCGGGCCAGCAGGCCGTCCTCCCTGGCGGTGTCCGCCGCCGTTTTCTCGAAGGAGGGAATGTCGCCTGTGAAGCACTCGCCCAGATCGTGGATCAGGCACATCTGCATCACCTTGTCCATATCCAGCTCCGGAAATTCGTCCCGCATCAGGTACGCCATCAGCGTCACCCGCCAGCTGTGCTCCGCCACGCTCTCGTGGCGGCCCTGGGAGGTGTAGCAATGGCGGGTGGTGTCCTTCAGCCGTTCCGCCGTGTGCAGCACGGCCAGCAGTTCCATGGGTTTCATCGTTGTCCTCCTGTTCCCGTGATAAAGGCCGCTTGCCCGCACAGGCAAACGGCCTTTTTCGTTTGTTAAGCAGCGTTCCTTGTGTTGTCATTGTGAGCCAGTGCGCGCCGCGAAGCAAGTGCCCTTGGGGTGCACACTGGCGTGACAATCCGATTCCCTTGCCTCCCCTGTGTAAGGGGAGGTGTCAAAAATCTTTGATTTTTGACGGAGGGGTTGTCGTATGACGGACAATCCCCCAGTCAGCTTCGCTGACAGCCCCCTTTACACAAGGGGGCCGAGTTGCGGATTTCCGCCAGTTACCTTAATAATTGTCCTTCTGGAAGATCTTCAGGATATCGTTGAAGGACTTGTCCATATCGTCGTCGGCCTTCTCGCCCTCGGCAGGCAGGGGATCCAGCTTGACGGGCTGGCCTGCCGGGGTCTTTTCGGCCTCGGCGGTCTTGGCCTGCTGGCCCTCGGCAAAGCCGGTAGCGATGACGGTGACGCGGATCTCGTCGTCCAGCGATTCGTCGAAGGTAGCGCCGAAGATGGTCAGCGCGTCGGGATGCACCGCCTGCTGCACCAGCATGGCGGCCTGCTCCACCTCCTCCAGACCGATATCGGTGGAGCCGGTGATGTTGATGAGCACGCCCCGCGCACCCTCGATAGAGGTCTCCAGCAGCGGGCTGGAGATGGCCATACGGGCGGCCTCCTCGGCCTTGCCCTTTCCGGCAGCGCGGCCTACGCCCATGTGGGCCATGCCCGCATCCTTCATGATGGCGGTCACGTCGGCAAAGTCCAGATTGATGAAGCCGGTGTCACGGATCAGGTCGGAAATGGACTGCACCGCCTGACGCAGCACATCGTCGGCGATCTCGAAGGCGTTGGCGAAGGTGATCTTCTGGTCGGTGGCGAACTTCAGCCGCTCGTTGGGAATGATGACAAGGGAGTCCACCTTGTCCCGCAGCTCGCTGATGCCGGCCTCGGCCTGCTGAGCGCGCTTGCGGCCCTCGAACCCGAAGGGCTTGGTGACGACGCCCACGGTCAGCACGCCCAGCTCGCGGGCGATCTCGGCCACCACAGGAGCCGCGCCGGTGCCGGTGCCGCCGCCCATACCGGCGGTGACGAACACCATGTCCGTCTCCTCCAGGGCCTTGCTGATCTGGTTGCGGCTCTCCTCGGCGGCCTTGCGGCCGATCTCGGGATTGGAGCCCGCGCCCTTTCCGCCGGTCAGCTTTTCGCCGATCTGCAGCTTATAGTTGGCGCTGGAAGCGTTCAGCGCCTGCTTGTCCGTATTCACGGCGATAAAATCGACGCCCTTGGCTCCGCTGCGCACCATGCGGTTGACCACATTGTTGCCGCCGCCGCCAACGCCGACCACCTTGATACTGACTACGTTTTCCACGCCTGTTTCCAGTCCAAAAGCCATGTTCGTTCCCTCCGGTAGAAATGGTATAAAAACGAAAATTCGTTATTTGCTAATACTACATCTTGTATTATATTGCGGAATAGGCCGCAGGTCAAGTGGTAACGGCCTTTTTTCAAAAAAAGTTCATGGGAAGGCCGTCATCCGGGGATAAAGCTGGCTTTTCCTTCCTGCGTCATGTCGATGGTGCCCTTTTCGTTGACCTCCAGGCGCTCCACCACCGCCAGCAGATAATCCAGCTTATAATCGAAATCCGCGTCCCAGCGGAAGGTCACGTCGAACCTGTCCAGATACCGCATCACCACCGAGGCGGTGTCGCTGAGGTCGATGGTTTGCACGTCCCCCAGCATGTCTTTGTCCCGCAGCAGACCCAGCAGCGTCAGCAGCAGGCGGGCGGAGGGCTGCTGCTCCTCCGGCACCTGAAGGTCCGCGCCCACCTGGGGCTCCAGCAGCGTCAGCCCCTCCACCACGGCGTACTGCTTGCCGTCGCCGGTCTTGGCATCCACGATCTTGCCGTCGCCGGACAGCAGCCACAGCTTGCCGTCCTGCGACACGGCGGCAGGCGCGGTACACTCCGTCACCGTCACCACCAGTGTATCGGGCAGCTGGCGGCTGATGCGCACCGTCTCCACATAGGGCAGCGCGGCGGTGATCCGCTCCGAGGCGTGGTACTTGTTCAGGAAGAACATATTGTCCCCCGTCTCGATGCCGCTGGCCTCGATGATCTGGTTGGCGGTGTAGCGGCTGTTGCCGGTGACGGTGATGGTATCCACCTTGAAGAACAGCGCCAGCGCCACGGCGATGGCGCCGCAGATGGCCACAAAGATCAATATCTTATACAGGAATGAAAACCGTCCCTGACGGCGTTTGCGGTGATAGCTGCGTCTTCTGGCCATAGTGTATCCTTTCTGTATCCGTTACACCTCCACGATGGCGTCCGCGCCCAGCGCCCGAAGGTCGCCAGCCATGTCCTGATAGCCCCGTTGGATGTGGTAAATTTCGTGTATCAATGTGGCGTCCGGCGTTTGCAGCGCCGCGATCGCCAGCGCCGCTCCACCCCGCAGATCGGTGCAGCGCACCGCCGCGCCGTGGAGCTCCCGCGTGCCGTAGACCACGGCCACCCGTCCCTCCAGACGGATATCCGCGCCCATCCGCACCAGCTCCGGCACGTGGCGGTAGCGGCTGTCGAACATGTTCTCCACGAACATGACCGCTCCCTCAGACCGCAGCAGCGCCGCCATCAGGGGCGCCTGGGCGTCGGTGGGAAAGCCGGGATAGGGTGAGGTGCGCACCGGCGGGATAGCCCGCAGACGGCCGTCGCTCTCCAGCGTGATGGAATCCTCCGTGCATTGCAGGCGGCAGCCCGCCTGCCCCAGCGCCGTAGTAACGGTGGCAAGATGGCGGTAGTCTACGCCTCGCAATGTCACCTGTCCGCCGGCAGCTGCCGCCGCGCACAGGTATGTAGCCGCCGCGATCCGGTCGCCGATGCATCGGTGAACGCAGCCGCGGCGCACGCCGCCGCCCCGCACCGTAATGGTGGAGGTGCCCGCCCCGTGTACATCGGCTCCCAGCTTTTGCAGGAAGTCCTGTAGATCCGCGATTTCCGGCTCACGGGCCGCGTTGGAAATGATGGTAGTGCCCTCCGCGCCGCAGGCCGCCAGAATGGCGTTCTCCGTAGCGCCCACGCTGGGCAGCGTCAGCAGAATGTCGTCGCCGCGCAGGCGCTCCGCCCGGCACAGCAGACTGCCGCCGATCTCGCTGATCTCCGCGCCCAGCGTCCGCAGGGCGGTAAGGTGCAGGTCGATGGGCCGGGGCCCCAGCTCGCAGCCGCCGGGATAGGATAGCTCCGCCCGGCCGCACCGTGTCAGGATCGCCCCCAGAAAGATCACCGAGGAACGCATTTTCCGCATCAGCCCCTCCGGGATATCCCAGCGGGTGACGCAGGCGGTGTCCACCAGCAGGTCGTTTCCGTCCCACTGTGCCTGACACCCCAGATGCCGCAGGATCTCCGCCGCCGTCTCCACGTCGCTGAGCCGGGGACAGTCCGCAATGCGGCATTCCCCGCCCGCCAGCAGCGTGGCGGCCAGAACGGGCAGGACGCTGTTTTTCGCCCGCTGCACCGTAAGATGGCCGCTGAGGGGGCGGCCTCCCTGAATCCTCAGATAAGACATATCGCTCCGCCTTTCCCAATGGTTTTACCCATCCTATGCAAGACGAAGCTTGCCCCGTTACAGCAGGGCCATCAAGGTGTTGTAGATCCGCTCCGTGGCATCGGGAATACCCAACTCCGCCATGGCCTTTGCCATGGACCGGCGCTTCTCCGGATTTTGCAGAATGTCCTTCGTGCTCTCGTACAGCGCTTCGCCGGTGGCCTGCTCCTCCGTCAGCATCACCGCGCCGCCGTGGGACTCCAGCAGCCGTGCGTTCTTCTCCTGGTGGTTGGCCACCACGTAGGGAGAGGGCACCAGTATGGTGGGCATGCCCAGCGCCGTCACCTCGCTGAGGGTGCTGGCTCCGGCGCGGCTGATGACCAGATCGGCGGCGGCCATCACCACCGCCATGTCATAGATGTACTGCCGCACATCCAGCAGCGGACTGCTGAGACCCAGCCTCTCCAGCTCGCCGGACACATGGGGCCAGTCGCTCTTTCCGGCGGCGTGGATGTGGTGGAAGGGAAAGCCGTCCGCCTGCTCCCGCCGGAAGAAGTCCAGCATCCGGGCGTTCATGGTGGACGCACCCAGACTGCCCCAGAAGGAGGCCACCAGCGGCTTATCGTCGGTATAGCCCAGCTTTTCACGGGCCTGCTGCTTCGTCAGAGCGAAGAAATCGCCCCGCACCGGCGTTCCCGTGACCACCACCTTTTCGGGGTGCTTATAGTGGCGGCGGCAGTCCTCGAACCCCACCATCACGCAGTTCACGCAGCCCTCCAGCAGCTTGGTGGTCAGGCCGGGGATCATGTTGGACTCGTGGACGGCGGTGGGAATATGCCGCCGGGCGGCGGCCTTGATGGCGGGATAGCTGGCGTAGCCGCCGGTGCCCACCACCAGATCCGGCTGGAAGGCGCGAATGATGGCGTCCGCCTCACGGCGGGAGGTCATCAGGGTCTTGGCGGTCTTGAAATTGTGGCGCAGCGCCTTGGGCGACAGGGAGCGGTGGAAGTTGCTGACCTCCACGGCGGCAAAGTCATAGCCCGCCTTTTCGATCAGGCCCCGCTCCATGCCGTTGGGGGTGCCCACGAACAGTACGCGGGCGGCGGGGTCTTTTTCCCGCAGATAGCCTGCCAGCGCCAGCGCCGGATTCACATGTCCGGCGGTGCCGCCGCAGGTAAAGATCACATTCATAGCAAACAGCTCCTTTGGGGAGGGATGGGCAATACGCGCTTTCGCTCCTTGGGTGTCATTGCGAGGGAGAGAGCCGCGCATCTATACTTGGCCCCCTTGTGTAAAGGGGTCTGTCAGCGAAGCTGACTGGGGGATTGTCTCCGTAATAGACAACCCCTCCGTCAACGCTTTGCGTTGACACCTCCCCTTACACAGGGGAGGCTTTGGAAGCGGGTTGCCACACCAATAACAGTCGCTACCCGTTTCGCGGGGCGGGTATCTGCCGGGAAACGCTGAGGACAATGCCCATTTCGCCCAGCTGCAAGGCCAATGCCGTGCCGCCGTAGCTGAAGAAGGGCAGCGAAATGCCGGTGGCCGGCACAAGGCCCGACACCACGGCGATATTCAGGAACACCTGCAAACCCAGCTGGGTCATGATGCCCACCACCAGCAGCGTGCCGAACCGGTCACGGGCGTGGAGAGCGATCCAGAAGCCCCGCACCAGCAGCATGGCGAAGATCAGCATGATGATGCAGGCGCCCACCAGCCCCAGCTCCTCACATACGATGGCGAAAATAAAGTCGTTGTGCTCCTCCGGCAGATACATGAACTTCTGCCGTCCCTTGCCGAAGCCGAGGCCCAGCAGACCGCCGGAGCCGATGGCGATCAGGCTCTGCACCATCTGATAGCCGTCCTTGCTGGTATCCAGCCACGGATCGTGCCACATAGCGATACGGCTGGCGCCGTAGGATATGACGCCCTTCTCCACCAGCTTGACGAACAGCACCGCCACGGCGGCCACGCCGCCGACGCCCGCGCCGATGAGCCACCGCTGCATGCCGCCCACCGCCATCATGATAGCGCCGGTGCCCACGATGAGGATCGTACCGGACAGGTGGGGCTCCAGCATCATCAGGATGGAAAAAACGCCAAGAATCACGGCATAGGGCACAATGCCCTCCCGCCATTGCAGCATTTTCTCCCGCTTTTTGGAGATGCTGTCGGCGAAGTAGACGATGACCGCCAGCTTGGCGATCTCCGAGGGCTGGAAGGTAAAGACACCGTCGATGCCCAGCCAGCGGCGGGCGTTGTTGTGTTTGATGCCGATACCGGGAATGATGACCAGCATCAGCAGAAAGAGCGAGAGGATCAGCAAGAGTCGGGACGCGCCGCGCCAGCGCTGATAGTTGAACCGGGCGGCAAGCGCCAGACCCGCCAGACCCACGGCGGCGTAAATGGCCTGCCGCTTGAAGTAGTAGGTGGGGGTTCCGGTTTCGTAGTAGGCGGAGGGAAAGCTGGCGGAAAACAGCATCACAAGGCCGATGATCGTCAGCAGCAGCACCAGCAGCAGGAAGGGAACGTCGATGCGTCCGCCCTTGGCGGCCTGCAAATGCTTCTGCTCGATGGACTTGCGGCGCATTTTCTCCGCATGCTTGACGGGAGGCTGCTGGTGACGTTGGGTCATGGGACGTTCCTCCTTTCTGTGTGGGGTGTTGGGGGTGGGATTCAAAGCCTCCCCTGTGTAAGGGGAGGTGGCGCGAAGCGCCGGAGGGGGTGTCAGGTAATCAACAATCCCCCAGTCACCTTCG
>OLOA01000844.1_pt1 | contig 32355 bp, 23 predicted proteins | sample 1672201 | NCBI WGS metagenome assembly OLOA01 (sample SAMEA3136658, study PRJEB25190) | human gut metagenome
ACCGTACGTACGGTGCAATGGGAGGGTGAGAAAAAATTCTCACTCTACCCTATTAGAATTCATTTTGCCGGAGGCCCACACAGCAGCCGGAGGCTCGGTCACAGAGTGCCGCCACATGAATAAAGGAGGAAAAATGAAGGAATGCAAATGCAATCGGAACGAAATCGGCATGCTGATCAAGCAGATTTCCTTCCAGCTGCGAACCCATGCGGACATGGATCTGCGGAAGTGCGATCTCACCTGGTCTCAAGCCCACCTGCTTCGGCACCTGGCCAAGACCGAAGGACAGATGTCCCAGAAGCAGATTGAGAAAGAATTGGAGATTTCCCATCCCACGGTGGTGGGGCTGGTGCAGCGGCTGGAAACAAAGGGTTTTGTGGAAAGCTTCACCGACGAGAAGGATCGGCGAATCAAGATGGTACGCCTGACGGAACGGGCGTACGAGCACCAGCATTTTATGGAGACGCGGTTCCGAGAGAAAGAGAAATTGATGACCCGAGGCATGAGCGAGGAGGAAGTGCAGGAATTGATTCGGCTTCTGCGAAAGCTCCACGCCAACCTGGAAGTCGGTAAGGAGGATAACGATATATGATCAAAAAGTTAATGCAAAGCATCCGGGACTACAAGCGGCCGGCCATTGAGACACCGGTGTTTGTGGGAATCGAGGTGCTGTTCGAATGTGCTTTGCCGTTCGTGATGGCCCAGCTCATCAACCACATGACCGGAGAATCCATGGATCCGATTGTGAAATACGGAAGCATCCTGCTGGTGATGGCCATGCTGTCCCTGCTTTTCGGCGTTTTGGCAGCGAGAAAAGCCGCTACTGCCGGCGCAGGATTCGCGAAGAACCTGAGACACGATATTTTCTATGCGATTCAGGACTTCTCTTTCGCAGATGTGGACCGGTTCTCCTCCTCCTCGCTGGTAACTCGGCTCACCACCGACGTCACCAACGTGCAGAACGCCTTTCAGATGATGATTCGAATTGCGGTACGAACCCCGCTGATGATGGTGTTCTCTCTGGCAATGAGTTTCTCCATCAATCCGAGAATGGCGCTGTTGTTCTTCTGTGTGATGCCGGTCATCGCCATCGCGCTGATCTGGATGATTCGCACCGCCATGCCGATTTTTCGACGGATTTTCAAGAAATACGATGCCCTGAACAACTCCGTGCAGGAGAACATTGCCGGCATCCGAGTGGTAAAATCCTTCGTCCGGGAGGAGTACGAGCGGGAGAAATTCTACCGGGCATCCGATGAAGTGCGGAAGGATTTCACCCATGTAGAGCGCATCCTGGCCCTGAACAGCCCGGTGATGAGCTTCTGCATGTCCGCCTCCATGCTGCTCATCAGTTTCTTCGGTGCAAAAACCATCGTGAACAGCCACGGAACCAGCCTGAACACCGGAGACCTGTCCGCCCTGATTTCCTACGGCGTGCAGCTGCTCATGTCCATCATGATGCTGTCCATGGTGTTCGTCATGCTCACCATGGCACAGGAATCCGCGCGAAGAATTACGGAAGTGCTGAACTACGAGAACACCCTGCACTCCCCGGAAAACCCGGTGATGGAAGTGGCCGACGGAAGCGTGGACTTCAACCATGTTTCTTTTAAGTACAATGAAAAAAGCAAGCGGAACGCCCTGACGGACATCGACCTCCATATCGGGTCCGGTGAGACCGTGGGCATCATCGGGGGAACCGGGTCCTCCAAAAGCTCCCTGGTGCAGCTGATCCCGAGACTCTATGACGTGACGGAAGGCTCCGTGGAAGTGGGCGGCATTGACGTGCGGAACTACGACGTGGACACCCTGCGGGACGCGGTGGCCGTGGTGCTTCAGAAGAACGTGCTGTTCTCCGGCACCATCAAGGAGAACATGCGCTGGGGCAACAAGAACGCCACGGACGAGGAAATTGTGGAAGCTTGCAAGCTGGCCCAGGCGGACGAGTTCGTCTCCGGATTCCCGGACGGCTACGACACCTACATCGAGCAGGGCGGAACCAACGTGTCCGGCGGCCAGAAGCAGCGTCTGTGCATCGCCCGGGCGCTCCTGAAAAATCCAAAGGTGCTGATCTTGGACGACTCCACCTCCGCGGTGGACACCAAGACCGACGCCCTCATCCGTCAGGCTTTTATGGAGAAGATTCCGAATACCACAAAAATAATTATCGCTCAGCGAATTTCGTCCGTACAGGACGCGGATCAGATTCTGGTGATGGACGGCGGCCGCGTGGTGGAACAGGGAAATCACGAGAGCCTCATTGCCAAGAACGGAATTTACCGGGAAATCTTTGATTCCCAGACTAAAGGAAAGGAGGAAGAATAATGCCGAGACCAAGAAGAGGACAACCCGTTGGCGAAATTCGCCCGGGAACGATGAAACGTTTTATCAAATACCTGACCGACCATTATAAAGGCCGGCTGCTGGTGGTGCTGGTGTGCATTATTTTATCCGCCATCTCCATGTCCTTCTCCAACGTATTCCTGCAGCAGTTGATCGATCAAGTCATCCTGCCGGGAATGAAGGTGGGTATGGAGTCGGTACAGGCAAAATTCCTCCGCATCATTGGAACCATGGGCGTGTTCTACCTGGTGGGCATGGCCACTTCCGCCATCTACACCCAGATTATGGCGGGCGTCACCCAGGGAACCCTGAAAAACCTGCGGGATGAGATGTTTGACACCATGGAGAAACTGCCGATTAAGTACTTCGACACCCACGCCCACGGCGATATCATGAGTACCTACACCAACGATGTGGATGCCATTCGGCAGATGATCGGCCAGAGCACGCCGACCTTGATTCAGACCGGCCTGTCCGTACTCACCATCGTGTTCATGATGCTCCGGTACAGTCTGTGGCTGACGCTGGTTGTTTTTGCCGTAATTCTCCTGATGTTCCGGGTGACGAAAAAGCTGGGCAAGGAGAGTTCGGTGTACATGATGCGCCAGCAGAAATCTCTGGCCAAGGAAGAGGGTTTTATCGAGGAAATGATGAAGGGCCAGAAGGTGGTGAAGGTGTTTACCCACGAGGAAGAGAGCAAGAAGGAATTCGACGTGCTGAACGAGCAGCTCTTCCAAGACAGCGCCCGGGCCAATGCGGCCGGCAACGTGCTGATGCCGATTCTGGGAAATATCGGGAACATCCTGTACGTGCTGCTGGCGCTGGTGGGCGGACTGCTGGTGGTTTTTGGGGCGACCAACGTGAGCCTGCGGGGCTTCCGGCCCATCACCATCGGTATTATCGTGTCCTTCCTGGGCATGTCCCGCCAGCTGTCTCAGACCATCGGTCAGATGTCGGCCCAGGTGCCGATGATTTCCATGGCTTTAGCCGGTGCGGGCCGGGTGTTCCGGCTCATCGATGAAAAGCCGGAGGAAGACGAGGGTTACGTGCATCTGGTGAACGTGGTAAAAGAATCCGACGGCAGCTTCAAAGAGACCGATCGGAATACGGAGATGTGGGCCTGGAAGCGCATGACTCCGGGTTACGCGGAACCCCAGTACATAGAAGTAAAAGGCGACGTGCGCCTGCAGGATGTGGACTTCGGATACACTCCGGAGAAACAGGTGCTCCACGACGTAAGCCTGTTCGCGAAACCGGGTCAGAAAATTGCCTTCGTCGGCGCTACCGGTGCGGGCAAAACCACCATCACCAATCTGATCAACCGGTTCTACGACATCGCGGACGGCAAAATCCGTTACGACGGAATCAACATCAACCACATCTGCAAACCGGATCTTCGCCGTTCCCTGGGCATCGTGCTCCAGGATGTGAACCTGTTCACCGGAACGGTGATGGACAATATCCGATACGGACGGCTGGATGCCACCGATGAGGAGTGCATGGAGGCGGCCCGCCTGGCCAATGCGGATGATTTCATCACCCGCCTGCCGGAGGGATACAACACCATGCTCACCGGCAACGGCGCCCAGCTCTCCCAGGGCCAGCGCCAGCTGATTTCCATCGCCCGGGCGGCGGTGGCGGATCCGCCGGTGATGATCCTGGACGAGGCTACCAGCTCCATCGATACCCGAACGGAGGCTTTGGTGCAGAAGGGCATGGACAACCTGATGAAGGGCCGGACCGTGTTCGTCATCGCCCATCGCCTGTCCACGGTCCGGAACTCCGACGCCATCATGGTGCTGGATCAGGGCCGGATTATCGAGCGAGGAGACCACGACGAGCTTATCGCCCAGAAGGGCACCTACTACCAGCTGTACACCGGTGCCTTTGAGTTGGAATAGCTATAATAAAGAGAACAACCTGCACCGGTCCGCCGTCTCGCGGACCGATGCAGGTTGTTTCATATCTGGGTGCCGCCCGGCCGGCCGCCGTTTTCCCGGTGCGCGGCCGGCGCCTTGGCCCCGGAAGACGTGGTGCTCGGCGACGAAGGAATAAGGGTTTGTGGGGAGCGACGCACCACGTCCGGCCCGCCGCCGGCGCCTTTGACCCGGAAGACGTGGTGCTCGGCGACGAAGGAATAAGGGTTTGCAGGGAGCGGCGCACCACGTCCGGCCTGTCCCCCGGCGCCCCAGCCACGCCAACCCCAACCCCGCCCGGCCCGCCGGGCTCTTTTTGCGGTTATGCTTTTCATCAATTTACAAAAAAGGTATAATGAAATGGCCCGATTGGCGAGGGGCCGATTCGGACGAAGGAAAGGGACGAGAAGCAAGCAATTTATAACTGGGGGGATAATGATAGGAGAAAGAACATGCTTAATAAAATCGCTCGTTTAGTGGGCGCCTTCTTCATCACGCTGGTGGTTCTGCTGCTGATGCTGTTCATCGTGCTGACGGCAATGGAATATCGGCCGGAAAGCACGGAGAAGGTAAGAATCGACAGCCTGGCAGAGGATACCTTTGATTCCCCGGAGGTGGGATCCACCATCAAGGTGATGAGCTGGAACATCGGCTACGGCGCTTTGGGAGACAATGCGGATTTCTTTATGGACGGCGGAAGTCAGGTGACTACCGCTTCTGCAGAGCGGGTGCAGGAAAACATGCAGGGGATTATCGATGAATTGAAAAGCCAGAAGGCGGATGTGATGTTCCTGCAGGAAGTGGATCGTTTTTCCACCCGTGCCCATCATACCGATGAACAGCAGGACATTGCGGAATCTATGGATGGATATCAGACTACTTTTGCCAACAACTTTAAGGTGAGATACGTGCCGTATCCGTGGCCGCCGATTGGCCGCGTGGACAGTGGCATCATGACCCTGTCTCGGTTCGCACAGTCCGATTCCACCCGAATTAGCCTGCCGTGCCCGTTTGAATGGCCGGTGCGCATCGCGAACCTGAAGCGCTGCCTGATGGTGAACCGGGTACCGATTGCGGGAACCAAGAAAGAGCTGGTGATGATCAACCTGCACCTGGAAGCTTACGACAACGGCGAGGGCAAGGTGAAACAGACCCGGGCCCTGCTGAAGGTGATGGAAGAAGAACAGAAGAAAGGCAATTACGTGATTGCCGGGGGAGACTTCAACCAGACCTTCTCCAACGTGGACATCGGAAAATATCCGGGCAGTGAGGACATTTGGACCCCGGGCAAGATCGACGCAAAGGATTTCGGCAAGGACTGGAACTTGCTGATGGACAACAGCAATCCGACCTGCCGTTCTCTGGACAAGGTCTACAAGAACGCGGACAAAAAGGACTGCTACTACTACATGTTGGACGGTTTTATCCTGTCCAAGAATCTGCAGGTGGATTCCATAAAAACAGAGAATCTCAACTTCAAGAATTCCGACCACAACCCGGTAATTCTGAAGGCCACATTGAATTAGCGGAACGAAAAAAGCGGCGCCCGAAGGGGCGCCGCCGTGTATACGCTTACAGTGAGAATTTTTTCAGCAGTAAAAGCAGCGGATTGATGTCGTAGAGGGGTCCGGCGATATAGGAGCTGTTCAGCTGTTCGTTGATGGCCTGAATCCGATCCGGGAGGAAGATGCCCGCCAGAGGAAACATAAAGGCCAGGAACAGAAAGACGAACAGGGTTCCTTTCAGCACGCCCACCGCAAAACCCGCAAAGGAATCGGTGCTGCCGATGACGGTGCCTTTCTTCCGAGCGATGTGAAGCCGCCGGCGAAGGAACAGGGAAATCAAGCTGACTCCGGTGGTAATCAGCAGGAAAGACAGTACGAGAATCGCGGTGGTCGTAAAATGGCTCACCTCAAAAGGAAGGTCCGAAACACCGAAGTTCTGAAGGGTGTCTTCCAGGGCCTTTGGAATAAAGTCCAGCAGGTTCACGGTGGAGCCTTGGAAAATGTTTTCCAGGCCTTGCTGCATGGAGGCCTGCAGGGGTGTTTTTCGAATCAGGGCACTGAGGGGCCGGGTAAAGGCCGTCGCCAAAGCGATGCCGGCCACCATGGCGGCCAGCCGAATCAGGGACTCTCCCAATCCACGGGATTTTCCCCGAACGGCAAAAACTATAAAAATAAGAATTACAATTATATCTAATATCATAGCTGTATTATACACAATCTGAGTGAGGAAACAATGGAAAAGTATTGGAAATCTCCGGAAGAAAAGGAAGACAATTCCCTCTTCTATCACATCGCCATAATGTGCGGAATCTTCGGCGGCACCTCCATGGTGGCGTACGCAGTTTCCTTGAAATTGATTTCCTCCGAAGCCACCATCATGCTGTACCTGCTCTGCGTATTCCTGGTGGTGTGGCGCACCGGACGATTCAGCTTGGGTGTTATTACCTCCATCGGGTCCACCATGGTGTACTATTATTTCTTCGCATCGCCCAAATTTTCCTACGATATGACCACCCCGCCCCGATACCTCCTCACCATGGGCATCATGATTTCGGTGGCACTGGTCACCAGCGGACTCATTTCCCAGGTTCGGCAGGAAGCCCTGATTGCCCGAGAAAAAGAGGCCCTGACGGAACAACTGCTACGATTGAACAACGACTTGGCCGGCGCCAAAAGCGCAGAAGCCATCATCGGAATCGCGCTGTCCGCCATCAACGAGGGTGTCGGCTGTGCCGCCGGCTACGTGGCGTACGATCCCGGAGGCAAACCCGGAAGCAGATACATCTTCCAGACCGTGGGACATCACACGGCACTCACCTGGTATCCCATGGAAGAGGACGAAAACGTGCGGCATCGGATTCAGAATGGGAAAACGATTTTCGTACGGGGAAAACAATATTACGAATGGCCCTTGCGCGGCCATGCCGGTCTGATGGGAGCGATTCGAATTCGGCTGGCGGAACAAGAAAACCTGGACCGAACGCAGATCCACCTTATGCGCTCCATCATCGATAATATCGGGATGGCGTTGGACCGATTCCGCACCGCGGAACTGCGGATTCAGGCCCGGGAAGAGGCCACCCAGGAACGATTCCGCTCCACATTGCTTCGTTCCATTTCCCACGATATCCGAACTCCGCTCACCAGCATTTCCGGCAACGCGGAGATGCTGATGAAAGCAACCAAGTCGGAAGATTACCGCTACCGCATGGCGAAGAACATCTACGACGATGCCCAGAACCTGTCGGGCATGGTGGAAAACGTGCTGGGCATCACCCGCCTGGAAAGCGGCGTGGAGATTAAGAAGGAAGTGGAAGTGGCGGAGGAAGTCATCGGTGCGGCGGTGCAGCTGACAGAGGTGCACCACCCGGAGTACGATATCCAAGTATCCGTGCCGGAGGAAATCCTCATGGTACCGATGGATGCATCCCTGATTCAGCAAGCCATCACCAACCTGCTGGAAAATGCCATTCACCACACCAAGAAAAAGGATGGGGTGGCAGTCATCCTGGAACGGAAGGGGAACGATGCGGTGTTCACCGTGCGGGACCGTGGAATGGGCATCAATCCGGAGCACTTGGATCGGCTCTTTGAACCGTTTTATCAGTCCAATCGAAGCGATCAGGTGGTGTATCGAGGTTTTGGGTTGGGGCTTTCCATCTGTAATTCCATCGTGAATGCCCACGGCGGCCGGATTCTGGCGAGAAACCGGAAAGATGCGTCCGGGGCGGAAATTATTTTTACGTTGCCCATGGAGGGAGAACAGTGAAACAGACAAAAGAACTTATAATGATTGTAGAAGACGACCGGCAGATTCAGGATTTTATCGCCTACTCGCTGATGACGGCGGGATTCGGCGTGCTGACGGCCGGCGGTGTGGAAGAAGCGATGCGGAAGATGCGGTCCAAAAAACCGGACATCATGGTGCTGGACCTGGGTCTTCCGGACGGAGACGGGCTGGACCTGATTCGGCGGGTCCGGAAGTTTTCGGATATTCCGATTATCGTGGTGTCGGCACGAGATAAGGAAGAGGACAAAATCGAGGCCCTGGATCGGGGCGCGGAGGATTATATCACCAAGCCCTTCTCCGAGTCGGAGCTGATGGCGCGGATTCGGGTACTGCGGCGCCACCTGATTCGGGAAGAGCGGAACCGGATGGGGGCCGAGGTTTCGGTGCGGGGACTGAAGATTAATTTCGACGCGAAGGAAGTGACCCTGGATGGGAACCTCCTGCACGTCACTCCGCTGGAGTACCAGCTGCTGGAGCTGCTGTTCCACAATATCGGAAAGGTGATTACCACCCGGACGCTGCTGGACGAGCTGTACGGCGTGAGCTACGGGGACAATACCCAGTCTCTGCGGGCGCTGATGGCGGGGCTTCGCCGGAAAATCGAGAAGGTGCCGGGAAAGCCGCAGTACATCGTGACGGAAATCGGTGTGGGTTATCGCCTGAAGGATGAATAGAACCTTGCCGATAATGCCGGGAATAGTGTATTATTAAAATATATTTTTATGGATGAGAAAGGAAAGCAGAGAAATGAAGAAACGATCCAAAATCCTGATTTCATGCTTGATGATGGTGATTCTTGCAGCGGCCATGATGACCGGCTGTTCCAAGAAGGAAGAGGCGAAGCCGGAACCGGTTCGGAACCCGCTGACCGGATCTGAGAAGTTCGATTCTGCGGCACAGGGCATTCGCCCGGTGGCACTGGTGGTGGAAAATGCTCCGGACGCCCGCCCGCAGTGGGGAATGACGGACAAGAAGTACTCCCCGGATATTATTTTACAGGGAGAAGTGGAGGGCGGAATTACCCGTACCCTCTGGTTCTATGCGGATTACAACAAGCTGCCGAAGAAGATCGGCCCGATGAGAAGTGCCCGTCCGCCGTACATCAAGTTCTCGGAACTGTTCGACGCGATTTTCATTCACTGGGGACAGAGTTCTTCTTCCTCGGAGTACAAGGGTGCCAACACCGTTTTCAAGGAAGATAAGGTGGACCATATCAATCAGATGACCTACAAGGGAAAGGTGGATCTGTACAGCCGGGACAACAGCCGGGACGTATCTTCGGAACACACCGGAATTCTCCACGGCGACAAGGTGGCGGATGCCATCAAGGACAAGAAGTTCCGCACCAAGACCAAGAAGAAGGCAACACAGCTGCAGTTCGGCAAGGGCATTCGGGATCTGAGCAAGAACACCTGTGGAAAGGTGACACTCACCTGGTCGAGGCGGAGTTTTGAGGATGCGGTATGGACGTACAACCAGGAATCCGGACAGTATGAGACGAAGGATTTTGAGAACAACTTGAGCCGGGAGAACCTGCTGATTCTCTTCGATAAGACCCAGTACATCACAAAATCCAATTACCACGGCACGGGTCAGGGTGTGACTTACTGTGACTACAAGCTGGCCGGCGGCAAGGCGAAGCTGATCAGCAACGGCACCGTAAAGGACATCCGCTGGGATGTAAACGAGGACAACCAGCTGGAGCTGTTCACCCTGGTGGAGAAAAAGGATTCCGACAAGGACGATGAGGATTCCGAGCCGGAGAAGAAGATGGTTTCCCTGAACCCGGGCAAAACCTGGATCGGCTGGGCTTCCTCCAACAACGGCGGCAAGGTAAAGATCAATCCGTTGAAGGAAAAGAAGTCGGAAGAGAAGGAGAAATAACGACCCTCCGGGAAGATCTCGAAAGGGAGCAGTCGGAAATCCCCTGCCGGAGACGGCCGGGGATTTCCTTCGAATAGGGGAAGAAGTAGGAAGCGGGCACCGCACAACCAAAGAAACGAGGTACACATTTATGCAGTTGAGAGGAGAGCCAAAGTCCCTTCGCTCAGAATACATCCGATACATCATTCCATCCATACTGGCTCAGTGGGTGTACACCCTGTACACCGCAGTGGACGGGCTGTTCGTGGCGAAGGGCGTTTCCGTAACGGCCATGACCGCCATCAATATCGCATCGCCGTTTGTGACGGCGCTGTTTGCCCTGTCCCTGATGTTCGCGGTGGGCACCTCCACGGTGGTTTCCATCTCATTGGGAGAAGGCCGGAAGGAAAAAGCCAACGAGATATTCAGCCAGAACTTCGCGTTCCTGATCGTACTGTCCCTCCTGATTTCCGGACTCCTGTTCTGGAAGCTGGAGGAACTGGCCCTGTTCCTGGGGGCCACCAAAGCCACCCTGCCCTATGTGACGAAGTACATCGGAACCATCGCTCCTTTTGCGGTGGTATTTATCGTGTCCTATTCCTTTGAAATTCTGCTGAAGGCGGACGGGCATCCGAAGAAAGCCACCAAAATCGTGATGGTTGGCGTCATCCTGAACTGCATCATGGACTACCTGCTGGTCATCGTGTTCCCGCTGGGCGTCTTCGGTGCGGCCATTGCCACGGCACTGTCCCAGGTGGGGGTCACGGCCCTGTATCTGCGGCACTTCCTGTCCAAGGAAGCCGTGCTGCATTTCACCCGCTTTCATTTTAGCGGGCGCACCATTGTGCGGGCCATGAAAAACGGCCTGTCCTCCGGCATTACGGAGCTGTCCGCCGGACTGACGGTGTACTTTTTCAACCACGCCATCGCGGCCTATCTGGGGGACGAGGCCTTGGTCAGCTATACCATCATCAACTACGTGAACGCCCTGTACATCTATTCCATGACGGGCATCGCTCAGGGCAGCCAGCCGCTGATTAGCTTCTGTCACGGGAAAAAAGAAAAATCCGCCACGGCCAAACTGCTCCGGTACGGCCTGATTACGGCGGCCGGTTTTGCGGCGGTCACCGTGGTGCTGTCCGTATTCGGCGGAGGCCTGCTGGCGAAGCTGTTTATTCCGGCGGATTTGACTCACCTGAGAAATTACACGGTACATGCTCTGCGGATTTTCTGCATCTCCTTTGTGCCGGCGGGATTCACCGTGGTGTTGTCCGGATATTTTGCATCCATCGAACATGCGGGGAAAGCGGTTTCCATCACCATCGGCAGAGCCATCGCGGTGATGCTGCTGGTACTGGTGCTGATGACGAGAGTTTTTGGCGGCGAAGGCATCTGGTGGACCACGCCGATTTCCGAGAGCATTTGTCTGGTGTATGCGGTGATATTGTTTATAAAGGGAAAGGCGAGAGATGCTGCAGATTAAGAACATTCGAAAAGAGTACCGCACCGGGGGACTGGTGCAGAAAGCGCTGGACGGCGTGAGTCTGAATTTCAGGAACAGCGAGTTCGCGGCGATTCTGGGACCCTCCGGTTCTGGCAAAACCACGCTGCTGAACGTACTGGGCGGACTGGACCGGTACGACAGCGGGGACCTGATCATCAACGGGACATCCACCAAGAAGTACACGGACCGGGATTGGGATTCCTACCGGAACCACACCATCGGATTCGTGTTCCAGAGTTACAATCTGATACCCCATCAGACCATCCTGGCCAACGTGGAACTGGCACTGACCATTTCCGGAATCGGGAAGGAAGAACGGCGAAAGAAAGCGGCGGAGGCCCTGGCCAAAGTGGGTCTGGGAGACCAGCTTCATAAGAAGCCCGGCCAGCTTTCCGGGGGACAGATGCAGCGGGTGGCCATCGCCCGGGCGCTGGTGAACGACCCGGATATTCTTTTGGCGGATGAACCGACGGGAGCGCTGGACAGCGTGACCAGCGTTCAGATTATGGATATCCTCAAAGAGGTGGCGGAGGATCACCTGGTAATCATGGTGACCCACAACCCGGAGCTGGCCCGGGAGTACGCCGACCGGATTGTGGAGCTGAAGGACGGGAATATCATTTCGGACTCCCGGCCTTTTTCCGTGAGCAAAGAGAAAGCGGGAAAAGCGGTGCACCGGAACCTGGGCAAAGCGGCCATGAATTTTGCCACCGCTTTGCAGCTGAGCTTCAACAACCTGAAGACCAAGAAAGCCCGCACCATTTTGGTGGCCTTTGCGGGATCCATCGGCATCATCGGCATTGCCATGATTTTATCTCTGTCCAATGGAGTGAACAACTACATCCGCGGCGTGGAAGAGGACACCATCCGGGAATACCCGCTGACGGTGGACAGCTCCGGCTTCGACATGTCGGCCATGTTCACCCGGGGCGGCGATGGGGACGCCGGCAAGAGTGCGAAAAAGGGGGAGATTCGGGAACTGCAGACGGTGACCAATATGGCCTCCGTCATGGAATCCAACGATCTGAAATCCCTGAAGAAATACATCGACAGCGGTAAAAGCAATTTGGAGAAGCACACGAGAGCCATCGAATACAGCTACGACGTGAAGCCCCAGATTTTCCGGAAGGTGGACACGGAATACCGGAAGGTGAATCCGGACGAAACCCGGAAGAAAATGGGCATGTCCATCAGCTCCTCCATGGCATACAGCAGCATGATGAGCACCGACGTGTTCCACCAGTTGCCGTCGGATCCGTCTCTTTACCGGGACGAGTACGACGTGAAGGCGGGGCACTGGCCGAAGAAGTATAACGAATGCGTCCTGGTTCTGTCCAAGGAAGGCATGGCCAGCGACATCGCCCTGTACGCCATGGGCCTGAAGAACATGGACGACCTGGACAAGATGCTGAAGGATTTCTCCAAGGGAAAGGACGTGCATTCGGACGAGAATCAGAGTGAAACCTTTAATTATAACGACTGCATGGGCATCAAATTCAAGATGATCGGCAGTGCGGATTACTATACCTACGATGCCTCCCAGAACGTGTGGGTGGACCGCTCCGAAGACGACAGCCATATGGACCGCGTCATCGGAAAGGGCGAGGATCTGAAAATCGTGGGCGTGGTGAAACCGAAGAAGGATGTGGATTTCACCGTGCTGAACGGGGATATCTACTATCCGGCCACCTTGACGGACCACATGATTCGGAAAGCAGCGGACAGCAAGGTGGTTCAGGCCCAGAAGAAGAATCGGGATACCAACATCCTCACGGGAAAGGAATTCGGCGAGGAGAGCGACGGACCGGACTTCGAGTCCATGTTCTCCTTCGACAAAAACGCCTTTGCCAAAGCCTTCCAATTCGATCCGTCCCAGATCGGCAAGGCCATGAAGGCACCGTCCAAGAAGATGGATATGAGCGGCCTCATCGACCCGAAGGCCGTGACCCAAATGCCGGGCATGAGCCAAGGGGACATTCAGAAGCTGATGCAGAGCACCAAGCTGAACTTCACTCAAGAGAGCATGCAGGAGCTTTTCGGCGGCCTGATGAAAGGCTTCCTGGAATACTCCGCGAAAAAGGGCACCGACTACACCAAGATGAACACCGCCTTTCAGGATTACATGAAATCCCCGGCGGCCCGAAAAATCCTCTCGGACAACATGAGCCGCATCCTGAAGGCCCACGTGGAGGAGCAGCTGAAGGACGAGAACCTGCAGGACACCATGAAGGACGTGCTTCAGGACTTCCCGAAATACCTGAAGGACAAGGGCATCACCGACCCCGACGGCATCACCGACGAGACCATCGACGGTTTCCTGGCATCTCAGGGCGTGCAGGACAAACTCTCTGCCAAAATGACTTCCCTAAAAACAAAACTGGAGAACGTGGAGATTTCCGACGAGGATGGGGATCGGATTATGACGGAGTTGATGGAGGGTTACGCAAAATTTGCGAAGGACAACAACTACCCGACCATGCAGCAGATGCAGCAGGATTTTCAGGAGTATCTGTCCACCCCGGAAGCCCAGAAAATAATCAATTCCACCGTGGCAAAGAGCATGGACACCTCGGCGCTGGAGAAGAATCTGGCGGCGGCAATGTCCGGATACACCGCCAAGGCGGTGGCCTCCATGTCGGAAAAACTGGTATCCGGCATGATGACCAACTACATGAAGAGCATGGGCAGCCTGGATTTCTCCAAAGCCTTTAAGATCGACACGGATGCATTTGCGGATGCCATGGGAATGAACATGAGCGAGAGCGAGATTCAATCCCTGATCACGTCCCTGATGAACACCCAGGCCAACACTTACGAAGGAAACATGAAGAGTTTCGGCTATGCGAAGAAATCCAATCCGACTCAGATTGCCATCTACGCCAAGGACTACGAAAGCAAGGCCGAGGTGAAGGATATTCTGGATGGATACAACCGGAAGATGGTGAAGGCGGGCAAAACCGATCAAGAAATCACCTACAACGATCTGGCGGGAGCCCTGATGGGTTCCGTGACCAATATCATCGATGCCATCAGCTACGTGCTCATCGCCTTTGTGTCCATTTCCCTCATCGTCTCATCCATTATGATTGGGGTCATCACCTACATCAGCGTGCTGGAACGGCGAAAGGAAATCGGAATTCTCCGGGCCATCGGCGCATCCAAGCGGAACGTGGGTCAGGTGTTCAATGCGGAGACCTTTATCATCGGGGCGTTGGCCGGACTGATCGGAATCGGCGTGACGGAGATCCTGATTATTCCGACCAACATCATCATCGGCCATGTGACCAGCGTGAGCATGCACGTGTCCCTGCCGGTGGTGGGAGGAATCGTGCTGGTAATCCTCAGCATCATCCTGACCTTAATCGGCGGAATCATCCCATCCCGGAAGGCCGCCAAGAGCGACCCGGTCACCGCCCTGCGAGTGGATTAAAAAATTAAACAGAAGGAAAAAGAGATTGAATACATCAGATCGAAATCAACAAGCCGCAAAACTATCGGACATCTTGCTGTCCTGGTACGACAGTGAGCGTCGGATTCTCCCTTGGCGGGAGGATCCGACACCTTACCATGTGTGGGTTTCGGAGATCATGCTCCAGCAGACCCGAGTGGACACGGTAATTGAATATTATCAGCGGTTCCTTCGGGAACTCCCGGATGTGAAAGCGTTGGCGGAAGCGGAGGAAGAACGGCTCCTGAAACTGTGGCAGGGGCTGGGCTACTACAGCCGGATTCGGAATATGCACAAGGGGGCTATTCAGGTGATGGAAGAATACGGGGGCGAAATCCCGGGAACCCCCAAAGAGCTGCAGAAGCTGTCCGGCATCGGAGAGTACGTGGCGGCGGCCATCAGTTCCATCGCCTTCGCCTACCCCATTCCTTCCGTGGACGGGAACCTGCTTCGGGTCTACGCCCGCATGACCGGCTACGAGGAAAGCATCCGCACCACCGCCGCTCGAAAGGTGGCCACGGCCTATTACGAAGAAATCCTGGACCGCACTCGTCCCGGGGATATGAATCAGGCCCTGATGGACCTGGGGGCCACCATCTGCCTTCCAAACGGAGCACCGCTTTGCGAAAAATGCCCATGGCAGATGCATTGTGAGGCCCGCCGGACGGGGAAGGAACAGCAGCTTCCGGTGAAGGAAGAGAAGAAGCAGCGGCGAAAAGAAAAGCGCACCGTGCTTCGAATCCGGCCGGGGGACCGGGTGGTGATTGGGAAGCGCCCGGAACGGGGGCTTCTGGCGAATTTGTACGAGCTGCCCAACGCGGAAGGCTGGCTGACGGAGGCGCAGGCGGAGGAGGCCTGCCGGACGCTGGGATATGAGCCGAAGGCCATCCGGAAGCTGAAGCCGTCGAAACATATTTTTAGCCATGTGGAGTGGCACATGCACGCCTTCGAAATTGAGGCGGAGGAACGGCCGGACGCGTCGGCGGCAGAAAACGGTTTTTTTGCGGCGGAGAAAAGCGCTTTGCAGGAGGAATATTCCATTCCAACGGCGTTTAAGGCGTATATGGACTTCTGATTCGGGAAGGCGGTTTTTACGCGGATTTTGCAGGGGATGCGGACCCGCCGGGACGGAATTGTGGTACAATGGACAGCAGTGAAACAGAAAGGAGATGGGGCATGATTAAATATTTCTACACGCAGAACGGCCGGACGAGTTCGGTGCCGAATTTCTGTCACGACTGCTGGGTGAAGATGACTAACCCCTCCAACGAAGAGGCGGAGCTGATTGCGGAACGGATGGGCGTCGAGGTGGACGACCTGATGGCGGCAATTGACCTGGAAGAAAAGACGCGAATCGAACTTCCGGAGAACTACACTTTAATCGTGGTGGACATCCCGTCGGAGGAATACCGGAACGGGGTGCGGGCCTACGTGACCATTCCGCTGGGAATCATTATCACTAAAGAAGCCATCGTGACCATCTGCTCGGAGGAGTCCTTCGTGCTTCGGAATTTCGAGAAGAATCGGATGAAAGATTTTTCCACCCGGAAAAAACTGCGGTTCGTGTACCAGATTCTTTTGGAATCCGCTTTGCTGTACCAGAAGGCGCTGTACTCAATCGACCGGAAGCGGCAGGAAATCGAGGAAAAGGTGCGAGACGATGTGGAAGAGGAAGATCTGTTCAGCCTCCACGAGCTGGAGCAGGCGCTGGTGTACTTCGCCACCTCCATTCGTGAGAACGGCAACGTGCTGGACCGCCTCACCCGGTACTCTCGGCTGGAGCGCTTCCCGGAGGACCAAGAGCTGCTGGACGATGCCATCGTGGAAAACCAGCAGGCGGTGGAGATGACGGACATCTACCGCAGCATCGTGGACGGCACCCGCCAGCTGATGTCTACGATTTTCGATAACCGGCTGAACAACGTAATGAAAATCCTCACCTCCATCACGCTGATTCTGGCGATTCCGACGGTGATCTCCGGAATGTACGGAATGAACGTGCTGACGAAATACATGCCCTTCGCCCAGACGCCTTTCGGCTTCGGCATCATCAGCGGCATCGTGGTAGCCATCTGCCTGGGCCTGTACGTCGTGCTGAAACGGAAGAAGATGTTGTGATATCGCATGAAAAATGGTACACTTGCTGGGATAGAATTCGTAGATTCGTGTTAATTAAGGAGAGTGGTCTAATGCGAAAGAAGTCCGTTATAATCTTGCTGTGTGCTGTTTTAGTGGTTACATGTCTTCCACTGAATGGGTTTGCAGGTACTAAGGAAATCGGTAAGTCGAAAGAGAAAAATTTCATCGAGAACCGGAAGGAAAAAGGCCATGATGAACGAACATTAGATGTTTCGTCAAGTGAAAAGAATTTGGCATTAAAGAAAAAAGTAAATCGCAAGGGGGTTCAAGCCAGAGGGTATGAAGCGGATGTAGACGAGAAATATGTTCGCATTAATCTTCGAAATAATTTCACCGTATATCGAGGACAGCGGGTTTGGCTTGACTTCACCATGTGGGATACCTGGGAGGATTATTATACGATTCCTTCGGTGGATGTGTATGATTCGAAAATAAGCCGCACATTCTATTCATTGACCTCTGGGGATCCGGATCTCATTGTGGAAGAGGATGACTTTACAGACTATTCCGGATATCTGCCCGTAAAGCTAAAGAACGGTTCCTATGTACTCGCAGTAAGTGCCATGCCTTGTGATGTTTATGGACAATGGCCAAGTGATGTGTATGATTCTTTTGATATTCCAATGAACTTTGTGCAATTTAAGGTAAAAGATCTGCCGAAGCCGACAAAGCTAAGCGTTTCCAGAGGAAAGAGAAAATGTACCATCAAGTTCAAGAAATCTTCTGCCGCAACGAAGTGCATGATTTATCGCAGCACAAAGAAATCCAGCGGTTACAAGAAAGTCGCAACGGTTTCCGGCACTAAGTATACAGATAAAAAAGTAAAAAAAGGTAAACGATACTATTACAAAGTAAAAGCACTGCGCGGCAACAACGGAAAATCCGGAATCGCGTACAGTGCTTATACCGCACCAAAGAGAAGCGGAAAAGTAAAGTAGTAAAACTTAATCGGATTATGAAGAAAAAGTAGCGGTGCGATGGCGCCGCTACTTTTTCTGTCTATACAGAATAGAAGTGGAAGGAAGTGCAGTCGAATGGCAAATTCGTCCGCACTTCCTTTTCCAATCCCATCCGGGGGCGAGGACGTGGTGCCCCTCGACGAAGGAATAAGGGATTGCGGGAGGTGAAGCACCACGTCAATAACGGCGTCGGTCCATCCGGACCTGGGGACGTGGTGCTTCCGGACGAAAAAACAAGGGTTTGCGGGGGGTGGAGCACCACGTCAGTGCCGGCGTCGGCCCATCCGGACCTGGGGACGTGGTGCTTCCGGACGAAGGAATAAGGGCTTGCGGGGGGTGAGGCACCACGTCCATGACGTCGAAGTCCCATTGGACCCGAGAGACGTGGTGCTTCCGGACGAAGGAATAAGGGTTTGTGGGGAGTGAGGCACCACGTCCGGTACGCCGCCGGCGCCTTTGACCCGAGAGACGTGGTGCTTGTGGGCGAAAGAATAAGGGTTTGCGGGGAGTGAGGCACCACGTCCGGTACGCCGCCGGCGCTTTGGGCCCGAGAGACGTGGTGTTTGTGGACGAAAGAACAAGGGTTTGCGGGGAGTGAGGCACCACGTCCGAAGCTGCGGAGCTCCGCTCCGCCGGAATCCGATGTCGGAGATCCTCCACTCGGTGCTTCCTCCGGCCCGGAACCCTAGTTTCTCGCAACGAAAGAAGCCGCTGTACCAAGTGCACAGCGGCTTCTTCCATATATTATGCTTTTTTTGGGGCTGCAAGTTCAAAGGCGAAGCCCACGCCGTCCGGCAGCGCCTCGCAGGCCCGGCAGCGCCCTCGTCCGGTCCGCTAACTCCGGCGAAGCCCGCGCCGCCCGGCAGCGCCTTGCAGGCCCGGCAGCGCCCTCGCCACACAGACGAAGTCTGCTAATTGGCGAAGCCTGCACACCCCGCGCCTACATCGGCTGTCTTGGGATGCGTACCGTGAAGGTGGTGCCCTCGCCCGGGATGCTGTCCACGTGAACCGTCGCGTGATGGATCATCAGTGCGTGTTTGACGATGGAGAGGCCCAGTCCGGTGCCGCCCACCTCCTTGGAACGGCTCTTGTCCACCCGGTAGAACCGTTCGAAGATGCGGCTTTGGGCGTCCTCCGGGATGCCGATTCCGGAATCGGACACCGTCAGAAGGATTTCCGATTCCGTCGGCTCCAGGTGCACGTGCACGTAGCCGCCGGAGTGGTTGTATTTAATGCCGTTTTCGCAGAGGTTGTAGACGATGCTGTACAGGGTTTCCGGAATCCCGTGCATCGGACAGGATTTTCCCTGGAGGGAAATGGACACGCCCGCCTCTTCCGCCGGAATTTCCAGGCAGTCCACCGCATTCTCGGCGATGGTGAAGAGATCCGTATCCTCCCACTTCATTTCCGGGGCACCGCTGTCCAGCTTGCTCAGGCCGATGGTGTCTTCCACCAGCTTGGCCATCCGCAGGGATTCCGAGCGGATTTTTGCGGCGAAAGGCCGGATGTCCTTTTCCTGAACCATGCCGTTTTCCAGCAGCTCCGCGTATCCGGAGATGGCGTGGAGCGGTGTCTTCAGTTCGTGAGACACGTTGGCGGTGAAATCCTGACGAATCTGCGCCGACCGGGCAATTTCGTCTCGGTCCTTCCGCAGCTGTTCCTGCTGCTGGGTCATACGGCGGATCAGCGGAGCGATTTCCTTGAAATCGTCCTCATCCACGTGCTGAATGGCCTCATCCAGGTTCAGCTTGTTGATCGGCTCCACGATTTTCCAGGAAAGCCGAGAAGCCAGCCACAGGGAAATGAGGATGGCGAATATTGCTACAAATGCGATGGATGGGGCGATGCCCAGAAGCACCATCCACACCGGTTCCTGATCGATGGACACCCGGAGCACGCTCTTGTCGGACAGGCGCTCCGCGGCGTAAAGTTGTTTTACGGAAAGGGTGTTGGAGTAGCGAACGCTTTGGCCGAAACCGTCCTTCTCTGCCTCTTTAATTTCCGCACGTCCTTTGTGATTGCCCATGGAATCCACGTCCGCCCGGTTGTCGAAGAGCACCGCGCCGTCCGCAGCGACCCAGGTAATTCGGTAGCTGTCGGAATCTAATTTATGAAGATATTTTTTGCCGTTCAGTTCCACGCCCTTGGCAGCCAGGTGCGTTTCGTCCACCAGCTGCTCTCGCTGCGTGGTATCCACGTAATCGTACAATGCCGCCATGATGATAATCAGGGAGGCGGTCAGCACCAGGATGGAAACCATCCAGATGGAGCGAAAAATTTTCTTACTCACCGGTATCCTCCATTCTGTAACCCACTCCGCGGACGGTGGTAATCATCCCGCCGCAGCTTCCCAGCTTGGTCCGAAGAGTTCCGATATGGACATCCACCGTCCGGGTTTCCCCGACGAAGTCAATGCCCCAGATCGAGGAAAGAAGCTGTTCCCGGGTGAATGCCTTGCCCAGATTTTCCATAAAAGTACGAAGGAGTTCATATTCCTTCAAGGTCAGGGTGACCGGCTGGTCGTGCACAGAAACCTGATGCTTGACGGTGTTCAGGGTAATGCCTCCGCACATCAGCACCGGCGCATCCTCTTTCGGGGTGGTGCGGCGAAGTACGGCTTTGATGCGGGAAATCATCTCCATCATGCCGAAGGGTTTTGACAGGTAGTCATCGGCGCCCAGATCCAATCCAATCACCTTATCGTATTCCGAATCCTTTGCCGTTGCCATGATTACCGGAATGTTCCGGGTCAGAGGCGAGGCTTTCAGTTCCTTGAGAATGGCGATTCCGTCTTCCCCCGGCAGCATGATATCCAGAAGAATCAGTTCCGGCGTCTCCTGTTTCATTGCAGCCCAGAAAGGAACGCTGTCCGGGAAACCATTGGCGGAAAAACCCGCCGTGTTCAAAGTATACAGCATCAGATCCCGGATGCTCTGATCGTCTTCTACGCAATATATCATACCGAAACCTCCTCGTGTTCGTTTTCTTTACTTCTTTATGGTACAATCTTAAAACTTCAATGTAAGGAACATTATCATGAATCTGTAAAATCTGTGTAAAGTCGGAAATCTCCGCCGATCTGGCCTTTTTTTATGGAAATTTTACACAAATTCTACCACTCATGGTATCATTACAATATCATAAAGGCGAAAGGAATTCCATTCATGAAGAAATTGATTATGGGAATATTGGCCCACGTTGACGCGGGTAAAACCACTTTGTCGGAGGGCTTGCTCTACCGGTCCGGCGAAATTCGGCGGTTGGGCCGGGTGGATCACGGGGACTCCTATCTGGATGGAAATTCCGTGGAGCGAAACCGAGGCATTACGGTGTTCTCGAAGCAGGCTCGGTTCCAAGCGGGAAACACGGAGGTGACCTTCCTGGACACCCCGGGACACGTGGATTTTTCGGCGGAAATGGAGCGGGTGCTGTCGGTAATCGACCTGGCGGTGCTGATTATCTCAGCGCCGGACGGCATCCAAAGCCACACGGAAACCCTGTGGAAGCTGCTGCGTCAGCGGAACATTCCGGTGATGGTGTTCGTCAATAAGATGGACCTGGCGGTTCGTGAGCGGGAGACGATTATAGAAGAATTAGAGGAAGCCTTCGGGGAGGGCTTCGTGAATTTCAGCCGGAACCGGGACAGCGAGGAGTTCCTGGACGACCTGACTTTGGCGGTGCCGGAGCTGGCGGAGCAGGTGCTGATGGATCGGCCGGTAGGGGATGAGGATATCGCCCGAGCCGTTCGGGAACGGCGGCTGTACCCGTGTATTTTTGGGTCTGCCCTGAAAATGCAGGGAATCGAATACCTGATGGACTGCCTGGATCGGTATACGGAGGAGCCGGCCTATGACGAGACCTTCGGCGCAAAGGTGTTCAAAGTGATCCGGGACGAACGGGGGGAACGATTGGTGTTCCTTCGGCTTACCGGGGGAAAGTTGGCGGTACGCACCCTGCTGCACGGCACCGATGAGAACGGGGAGCCGTGGGAAGAGAAGGTAAATCAGATTCGATTCTATTCCGGAATGAAATACCGTTCCGCCGATGAGGCGGAAGCGGGAGCCGTATGCGCGGTCACCGGCCTGTCCCATGTGATTCCGGGCGACGCGCTGGGCAGCGCAGACCCGGACAGCGGCGAGGTGCTGGAACCTTTCATGACCTACAGCGTCATCGTACCGGAGGGCATGGACGTGCATACCGTGCTGCGCCATTTCCGGGAACTGGGAGAGGAAGACCCGAAGCTGCACGTCACCTGGAACAGCGAGACGTCGGAAATCGGTATCCGGCTGATGGGTCAGATTCAGCTGGAGGTGCTGCGCACTATGATTGAAGAGCGATACGGATACACCGTGGAATTCGGTACCGGAAGCCTGATCTATCAGGAGACCATTCTGGATACGGTGGAAGGCGTGGGCCATTTCGAGCCCCTTCGCCACTACGCCGAGGTGCACCTGATTCTGGAACCGGGGGAGCGAGGCAGCGGCATCGTGTACAACAGCACCCTGTCGGAAGACCTGCTGGCCCGCAACTGGCAGCGGCTGATTCTGGGAAATCTGGAACAGAAAGAGCATCGGGGCGTGCTGCTGGGAGCGCCTTTGACGGATGTAAAAATAACATTGGCCGCGGGCAAAGCCCACGAGAAGCACACCAGCGGCGGAGATTTTCGGGAGGCGGCCTGCCGGGCGGTTCGAAACGGGCTGATGAAGGCGGAATCGGTGATTCTGGAACCCTGGTTCACCTTCCGCATCGAGGTGCCCACCGGTTATGTGGGCAGAGCCATGACGGATATCCAACAGATGGGCGGAAAAATCGGCAATTTGGAACAGTCCGGCGACCGTTCTGTGGTGCCGGGAGAAGCGCCGGCGGCCGGTTTAATGGATTATCCGGTGACACTGGCATCCTACACCGGCGGTCAGGGAAGAATTCTATGCTCTCTGAAGGGGTACGACGTGTGCCACAATCCGGAGGAGGTACTGGCCCGCAGTTCCTACGAACCGGAGCGGGATCTGGAAAACCCGGCGGATTCGGTGTTCGTGTCCCACGGCGCCGGCAATATCGTTCCCTGGGACGAGGTGGAAGCGCACATGCACCTGCCTTCTGCCCTTCGCAGCAGCGCCCCGGAGGAAAGCGTGCGGGATATGCGCCGGGAACGGCTGCGCCAAACCATGGCTTCCGACGAAGAGCTTCGGGCGATTTTTGAACGAACCTACGGCAAGAGCAAAAAAATCATGCGCAAGGGTCCGGTGGAACGGCGGACGAAGCAGGACGATATTGCGTCCGCAGAGGCTTTGGCCCGCAATGAAGAAATCCGAAAAAAACACATGCGGCCGGCAAAGGAAACCGGGGAGGCGAAATCCGATCTGGTAATCATCGACGGGTACAACCTGATCAACTATTCGGAAACCCTGCGGGGACTGGCCAACCAAGACTTGGGTGCGGCTCGGCAGCAGCTCATCGACCGGTTGGTGAACTATCAGGGGTACATGCAGTGCGAGCTGATTGTGGTGTTCGATGCCTATAAAGTCCCGTACGGCGTGGGGTCCGCGGAGCAGCATTTTGGCGTACAGGTCATCTATACAAAGGAAGAAGAACCGGCAGACATCCTCATCGGTAAGATGGTGGATGAAGCAAAGGGGACCCGATCCATCCGGGTCATCTCTTCGGATGCGCTGGTGCAGCAGAATGCTTTGGGGCACGGAGCAGATCGGTATTCTTCCCGGGAATTTCTGGAGAAGCTGGAAGAGGCGGAGAAGGAAATCCGAGAAGTACTGGAGGAGTTGTAGAAAATTTTGGATTGGAAATCTCCTGTGGTATAATACAGCTATTGTAAGGGAACGAGACAGGAGCGACTATGCATCGATTAAAAAATATTAGCAAGAAAATAATGGCGATAATTCTCGCCGCAGAACTGATTGCGGCGGCGGGAATGGTGCTGGATATTCTTTACACCGTGTATCTTACCCGGCAGAACGCCCGGCTGCAGAAGCAGGCGGAAGCGATTGCCGTAGACCTGGTGCAGAACCAGATTGCCGGTGAAGTTACCGGAACCGCAAAGAGAACGAAGAAAACCGGCGCCGACCTGATTGAAAAGGCCTATGTTCGCCGAATTGCCAAGAAGGCGGAGAATCTGGAATACGTGCCGGCATCCACCGACACCAATATCGGGGCGTCGGAAGTCTACGACATCGTGCAGAGTGCCTACAGCTACAGCGGAGGCCGGCTTTCCCGGTCCAGCGGAACGGCCAGCGGTCCCAACGGAAAAGAAACCTACTACAATCTGAACATGTCCGGCGTGGTTCGAACCATGCGTGGGATGGGAAATACGGATGCCTATTGGGAACGGAAGGACGGCTGCAAAATGCTGGGGAACTACATCATGGTAGCGGCGAACCTCAGCCGGCATCCGAGAGGATCCATTGTAAAAACAAGTTTGGGTTTGGCCATCGTTTGCGATACCGGCGGTTTTGCCAGCCGGAATCCGACTCAGATCGATGTCGCCACCAACTGGTAATGCCCGGTTTACTTGGGAGAAAGAAAAATGTTTTTAGGGGAAATATGTACGGTGTTTTCACACAGGGGTTGTTTTTCTCCGCTATAATATAAGAAAATGACCTTCTGGAAGGGGGAAACGCCATGAAGATGAAAAGATGGATCGGGTGCCTTTGCGTGGCGATGCTGGTGCTGGGCATGAGCGCCTGCAGCAAGTCGGCGGATGAGGACAAATCTGCGGATGACGGTCAGAAGACGGAGCAGGTGGAAACGGATCAGAAGAAGGATGTGGATCTCAGCCAGGTGTACACCTTGTACGATACTCTGGTTCAGGACAAGAAATATTCGGTGGATAATTACAACTGGCAGCGGGCGGTGAGCTCGGATCTGGTGACCATCGACCGCCAGGCGGCGCTGTGTGATATCAATTCGGACGGCGTGCCGGAGCTGTTTTTGATGGAAGCGGTGAACAATCATCAGGCGGACCTGCACATCTATACGGTGAAGGATGGCGAGACGGTGGAGATGAAGAGCGATGCCAACGGCTCGGAGTCGCTGCTGTCGGATGTTGCGGCCGGCGCGGGCGTAAATTACGTGGTGTTCACCGGTAAGGATGGCAAGTTCTACATTTACCGAACCAGCGGAGATTCCTCCATCACCTATCGGATCTGCACTTATACGGTGGACGGGACCACGCTGAAGCAGGATGGCATGTTGGAAAATGAATACGGACCGTCGGAGGACAACACCAATGAAATCACCGATGAGTATTCCCGTAACGGAAAGAAAATCACGGTGAAACTGGGCAAGAAGCTGTTCCACGAATCCTTCCAGAATCTGGACAAAGCGATTCTGTTCAGCGGATACGATGAAACATCCATCTGGTCCTGTTTCGATACGGATTCGGCACTGTCCGTGTCCTCGGATGATATGATAGCGCAGTTAGAGAAAGGAATGGACGATTAAATGGCGGAGAATAGGCAGACAGCGAAGCTGAGAGTAATGGAAGAAGCGAATTTTCGGGAACTGTACCACCGGTATCAATACATCGAATGCCCGGAAGATATGGACGCACTGAAAAATTCTTTTACCGTTATGGAAGGAGCGACCGGAATTCTGACATACTGCTATATCGAGGAGGGGCTGGGCCTCAGCTTCTACATCCTGTGTTCCGCAAAGATGGACGGGAACGAGTTGGAAGCCGGACCGGATGTGACGGAGCAGATGGCGCGGGTTCGCTACAGCGACGTGTGCTATAAGAAATTCCTGGATCAGGGCGAGCTGGATGTGGATTGGAGCGCCTTTGACGGCATTGCGGCGCAGACGCGGGAGCAGTTCGAAACCAAGGAAAAACTGCGCCAGCTGATTTACGACCTGGAGCTGATTGACGGAAGCCGGAACGTGGAGTGCCCGGAATACGTCAGCGTCATCGTGCAGAAGGCGGGGCTGTATCCGGAATACGTGTGGGTGAAGTGTACCGGCTTCGGCGAGACGGAGATTTACGGCGAACTGCTGGAAGCGCCGAAGCAGGATTTCGGCCTGCGGAAGGACGATGCGATTACCTTCCAGATGGTACAGGCAGAGGGCAAAATCTACCTGATGTGGGTGCCGGATGCAGAGTAGCGCCTGCCCAGTGGCCGGGAGCGGAACAGTTGACGCGGACTAGTTGGAATAAGAAGTGATGCTTAGTGGTGTCGGCGATGAACGGATTCATCGCCGGCACTGTTTTTATATGGCCGGCCGGCGAGAATGCAGGGATTCACCCGCCGGCCGTGAGAGTTTGCGCCTTGGAGCCGAGGGGTTGCGCCCCATTCCGATGTGGGTTTGCGCCCCATTCCCCGGAAAGCCTTATTTCTCCGTTGAGGGACGCAAACCTTTTGCCGGGGAAAGGCGCCGGCGGGTGTGGGTTTGCGCCTCACACCCGGGAAAGCCTTATTCTTCCGTTGAGGGGCGCAAACCTTTTACCGGGAAAAGCCCCCGGCGGCGGTGGGGGTTTGCGCCTCACACCCGGGAAAGCCTTATTCTTCCGTCGAGAGGCGCAAACTTTTCACCCGGAAAAGGCGCCGGCGGCCGAGGGAGTTTGCGCCTCATACCCGGGAAAGCCTTATTCTTCCGTTAAGGGGCGCAAACCTTTTGCCGGGAAAAGGCGCCGGCGGCTGTGTGAGTTTGCGCCTCACACCCGGGAAAGCCTTATTCTTCCGTCGAGGGGCGCAAACTTTTTGCCGGGAAGAGCACCCGGCGGCGGTGTGGGTTTGCGCCCCACACCCCGGAAAGCCTTATTCTACCGTTGAGAGGCGCAAACTAATTGCCGGGAAGAGCCACCGGCGGCCGAGGGGGTTTGCGCCTTGCACCCGGGAAAGCCTTATTCTTCCGTCGAGGGGCGCAAACCTTTTGCCGGGGAAAGGCGCCGGCGGCGGTGGGGGTTTGCGCCTCACACCCGGGAAAGCCTTATTCTACCGTTGAGAGGCGCAAACTTTTTGCCGAGAAGAGCCGTCGGCGGCTGGGGGAGTTTGCGCCTCATTCCCGGGAAAGCCTTATTCTACCGTTGAGAGGCGCAAACCTTTTGCCGGGAAGAGCTGCCGGCGGCTGTGAGAGTTTGCGCCTCATTCCCGGGAAAGCCTTATTCTTCCGTCGAGGGGCGCAAACCTTTTGCCGGGAAGAGCCCCCGGAGGCGGTGTGGGTTTGCGCCTCACACCCGGGAAAGCCTTATTCTTCCGTCAAGGGGCGCAAACCTTTTGCCGGGAAAAGCCCCGGCGTCTGTGTGAGTTTGCGCCTTGCACCCGGGAAAGCCTTATTCCACCGTTGAGGGGCGCAAACCGGTTTCCCGGGAGCCGGCGCGGAGTTGGTGCACGGAAACCTGCAAAGCCTTGATTTTCCGTTTCCGTTGCACCAAGTCGTAGGCCTTTTTCGCCGGCTTGCACCAACCTTTTGGCTCCTTACAAAAAAGTTGCGGGATAGGTTGATACCTATCTCGCAAATATTCGCGAAGAAACTATTTTTTTCTAGTTCTATTTAAACTCTATTCCGCCGGATTGTCCGGATGGATTTCCGGAATCATTTCCACATCCAGGTCCAGGTAAATCGTGGACAGGGCTTTCTTCAAGTCCATGGTGGCCTGTTTCAGCTGTGGCACCTTAATCATGTTTCCTTCCGTGGTGAAGTAGAGGGAAATCCACATTTTGCGGCCGGTGCGAACCGCATCGATAAAGTCGATTTCATACGGGTAATCCGAAAGGGTTTCGTGGCACAGGGTGCGAATCCGTTCCAGTTTTTCCTCGGAAGGGGCCATGAGCACCAGTCCTCGGATGGCTTTGATAAATGCCCGGGTCGGCTCCGGCAGCATCAGCATGGCGATGACGCAGGAAACCAGCGGGTCGATATACGGAACCAGCCATTCCAGCACGTGGAAGTGGAGAAACGGGATTTCCATGAAGAATGCCAGGAAGGCACCCAAACTCAGAAAAACGTCAATCTTCCAGGTAATCAGTTCCACCTTGATCATCGGGGTTTTCAGCTTTCGGCCCAGTCTCCGCACCACAAAGTAGCCGAAGATGCAGAACAGCGTCAGGAAGGCTTCGAAAATCAGCACCTGCTTCGTATCGATGGAGGTGCCCCCGTTCAGGATGATGACGATATCGTTATAGATAATCATGGAGGTGACGACAATCAGGACGGAGCCCTTAATCAGGATGAACAGGGTTTCCACCTGGGCAAAACCAAATGGAATGCGCTCGCTGACCGGCTTGTAAATCAGCGGAAGCAGCATCTGATAGATTACCAGAATAACCACATCCATCGCATCGTAGACGCCGTCGATGAGAATCGCCTGAGATCCGCTGACGATGAACATGGCAAGCTCGAAGACTGCCACGGTAACGCCCAGCCAGCTGGACAGGCGGATGGTTTTCTTTTCCTGGTCCAATGGGACTCGTTTCATATAACCTCCTTGTGTTTCTAACTTGTTTACTGCTTATTATATACCCGGCAGGGGGGGAGCCGTCAATCGGAAATTCTTGAGAGCGATACCCAAAACGCCGAGAATGTGGTATCATAGACAAGCCGCTTTCCCGCGGCCCTGCCGGAAACGCCGGCGGGATGTTTTATTTTTTTAGGAGAAACGAAACGACATATGGATATCAAAAAGAAAATTACTCAGGAATTAGAGATTCGTCCGGCGCAGACCGAGGCGGTGATTAAATTAATCGATGAGGGGAACACGATTCCGTTCATTTCTCGGTACCGGAAGGACGTGACCGGCGGGATGAACGACGAGCAGCTGCGGGCGTTTGACGAGCGGCTGAAGTACCTGCGGAATTTGGAGGAACGGAAGGCGACGGTGATTGCGTCCATTGAGGAGCAGGAGAAGATGACCCCGGCGCTGCGGAAGCAGATTGAGGCGGCGGAGACCGCGGTGGCCGTGGAGGACCTGTACCGGCCGTACAAACCGAAGCGCCGCACCAGAGCCACCATTGCCAAGGAGAAAGGCGTCAGCGGACTGGCGGATTTTATTCGGAAGCACGGAGCGGCGGCGGACGTGGAAGCGGAAGCGCAGAAGTATCTGGACCCGGAAAAAGAAGTGAACACTGTGCCGGAGGCGATTCGGTACGCGCAGGATATCATCGCCGGGGACGTTTCCGACGACGCGGAGTATCGGACTCAGATTCGAAACCGCACCCAGAAGCAGGGCATGATGGTTTCCGTGGCCACAAAAGAAGGTGCGGATAATCCGGTCTATGCCAATTATGCGGACTACACCGAGGGGATCGCAAAGATTCCGGGACACCGGGTGCTGGCTATGAACCGGGGAGAGAAGGAGAAGATGCTGTCCGTGCACATTCAGGCGCCGGAGGAAACCTGCGTGCAGTACCTGGAGAAGCAGGTGGGCCGAGGGGACTACCTGTCGCCGGCTTTGGCGGATTCCTACAAGCGGCTGATTGCCCCGTCCATTGAAACGGAGCTTCGGAACGAGCTCACCGAGAAAGCTCAGGAAGGGGCCATTAAGATTTTCGGAAGCAACCTGGAGCAGCTTCTGATGCAGCCGCCGCTGGCGGGCAAAACCGTGCTGGGCTGGGACCCGGCGTTCCGTACCGGGTGCAAGCTGGCGGTGTGCGACCCGACGGGCAAAATCCTGGACACCACGGTGATTTTCCCAACGGCGCCCCAGAACAAGGTGCGGGAAGCCAAGGCCGTGCTGGCAAAGCTGGTGAAGAAGTACGACATCGACGTAATCTCCGTGGGCAACGGAACCGCATCCCGGGAATCCGAGCAGATCATCGTTGATTTTATCAAGGAGTACGCACAGGCAGCGGGCAAAAAACTCCGGTACGTCATCGTCAACGAGGCGGGGGCCTCCGTTTACTCCGCCAGCAAACTGGCCACGGAAGAATATCCGGACCTGGATGTGGGCGAGCGCAGTTCCGCATCCATCGCCCGCCGTCTTCAGGATCCGTTGGCGGAGTTGGTAAAAATAGATCCGAAATCCATCGGTGTGGGTCAGTACCAGCATGACATGAACCAGAAGAAGCTGGGGGAAGCCCTGAACGCCGTGGTGGAAGACTGCGTAAACCGGGTGGGCGTGGATTTGAACACCGCTTCCCCGTCCCTGTTGGAATACGTGTCCGGAATCAGCAGCACCGTTGCGTCCAACATCGTGAAATACCGGGAGGCCAACGGTCGGTTCCGGAGCCGGAAGGAGCTTCTCAAGGTGCCGAAGCTGGGACCGAAAGCCTTCCAGCAGTGCGCCGGTTTCCTACGAATTTCCGGCGGCGTGGAACCGCTGGACGCCACCGCGGTGCACCCGGAAAGCTATGAAGCGGCCCGCACCATCCTGGCGACTTTGGGATACAGCGAGGCGGACCTGGCAAACGGCGGCGTCCGAGATCTGGCCGCAAATCCGAAGCTTTCCGCAGCGGGTGTCGGAAGCGGAAAGGGCGCCGGCAAGGGGAAGAAGGAGAATTCCCGGAACGCAGCCCCGGAAGCTGCGGTGAACGAAAAAGGAAACCTCAGCAGCCTCAGCGCGCTGAAGGCGCTGAACCGCCCGAAGAAAAAGGAAAAGCCGAAACAGGCGCCGGCAGCCCCGGCGAAAATCAGCGAGGCAGCGGTGCAGCGAATGGCGGAAAACCTGGGAATCGGAGAGTACACCTTGAAGGATATTCTAGAAGAGCTGGAAAAACCGGGCCGGGATCCTCGAAGCGAGGCGGCGGCGCCGATTCTCCGTTCCGATGTCATGGAGGTCAAGGATCTGAAGCCGGGCATGGAACTGAAGGGCACCGTCCGGAACATCGTGGACTTCGGTGCCTTCGTGGACATCGGCGTACACCAGGACGGCCTGGTGCACATCTCCCAGCTGGCGGACCGTTTCGTAAAACATCCGCTGGACGTGGTGAAGGTGGGCGACATCGTGGATGTGCGCGTGCTGGATGTGGATGTGAAACGGGAAAAGATTTCCCTGACCATGAGAAAAGAAAAGAAGTAATAAAAGGAAGAATGAAAAAGAAGGAGGTGTCGCATGATCGGTGCGACACCTCCTTCTTCTATATGTAGAGGCGCAAACCGGTTGCCGGGAAAAGGCGCCGGTGGCTACGGGAGTTTGCGCCTCACTCCCTGGAAAGCCTTATTCTTCCGTCGAGAGGCGCAAACCCTTCGCCGGGGAATCCGCCCGGAGCTTTTCCTGAAGGGATTCGGCGCAAACCGAGGCGGAGGAGAAGGCGAACTGCAAGTTGTAGCCGCCGGTAATTCCGTCCACGTCCAAAGCTTCCCCTACGGCGAAGAGACCGGGATGCTCCCGGAATTCCATGGTGCGCAGATCCAGCTGGGACAGGGCGATGCCCCCGCGGGTGGCCATGGCTTTGTTCCAGTCCGGGAGGCTTTCTACCGTAAAGGTATCGTCGCAGAGAAGGGCGGCCACTTTCTTTGGGGAAAGTCCGTTCACATTCCAGCTGCCCCTAAAAACATCTTCCGCGTCGATGGGTTTTCCGAGGCTCCGCAGGAGAATGCTCTGACAGAAGCGCCGCGGCAGGTTCAGCTGGGACGCCATGGCGGAAACCGGGTTTCCCTTCTTCCCGCTGAAAATCTCGGAGAGAATTCCGGTAACTTCCTCCCGGCTCCGGGGATACACGTAGTTGATGTGGAGTGTATCCCCGGGCTCGGCCGCGCCGCAGATGTTCAGCGCGGCCGGGCCGGAGAAATCCCGATGGGTAAGGAGCAGGTCTCCCACGCTCCGCTGGATTTTTTTGCCGGGAGCGGTAATGGAGAGTTCCGCTGTTTCAAAGGACAATCCGGCCATGGGACCGTAGGGATACGAGCGAACCGCTACCGGTGCCAGCACCGGCCGGGGGGAAATCACTTCCACATCCAGATTCCGGCTCAAAACGTCCCACATGCGGCCGTTTGAGCCGGTAGCCGGGAAGGATTTCCCCCCGGTGGCGATGACCATCGCCGCGGTTCGGAAGGCGGCGCCGTTGTCGCAGGCGACCTGCCAGCCGGCGTCCGGGAGCCGGGTCACTTGGGAAACCCGGAATCCTTTTTTTAGGGCGAACCCGTTCTCCGCGGAAAGATCCAGAAGAAGGTTCAATACATCCTGCGCCTTCTGGGATTTTGGGAACACCCGGCCTCCGTCCCGGGAGAAGGAAGGAATCCCGTGGCGGTCCAGAAAATCCACGAAGGCGTCGTTATTGTACCGGTAAAGCACCCGTCGGATGGCACGGCCCTGTTCCCCGTAGGCCGCCACCATGTCCTTCACGGAACCGTCGTGGGTGAAATTGCAGTGTCCGGCGCCGCTCATGCGGAGTTTGGTTCCCGGGGAATCCGTCGCCTCCAGTATCAGGCCGGCTCCTTTCGGCGAAAAGGCCGTCAGATCCAGCCAGTCCCCTTCTCCATGCTTCAATGGATATACCTGAT
>OLOA01000858.1_pt1 | contig 32184 bp, 24 predicted proteins | sample 1672201 | NCBI WGS metagenome assembly OLOA01 (sample SAMEA3136658, study PRJEB25190) | human gut metagenome
GCTGTCGCTCGCATCGGCGCGGAACACCATCCCCTCTTCGGGACGCAGGGACCCCTCGGCATAGTCGACGCGTACGGTGCAGCGGTTGCGCCCGTAGAGATGGAGTTCGTCGCCCGCCGAAAGCTCAGATCCCTCGTAGGGTGCAGTCAGCCCCTTGTCTGTGAACCACCCCGTGAAGCCGGTACTCGGATCCTCGTCGAAATGCTCGTTGAGATTGCAGTGGGACTTGAGGGCGGCTGAGGTGGCTTCGGCGCTTGCCGCATGGGCCCCGGGCTGAGCAGCCTCGGTGAACACAATGGACCCATCATCGATGCCGTCGGCATGGTAGACGACCTTGATGCCTCCGACATGAACGGGTCCGGCAGATATCGAGCCGTGGAAACGGTGCACAAGCGGCGAATCAAAGTTGATACCGCTCCGCAATTCCGCGGGGAACACCTGCTGGACCACACAGGAGAGATAGCGTCCCGAAACCAAATCGAGCTCCTGCTCCGATAGGCTGATCTCCCTCGCAGCCTTCGAAAACTCACGTAGCACCGTTGCGCCCTTTGGCTTGGGAATCAAATCGACCTGAACACAGCGCAGCTCGTTGACACCCGTCAGGTCGCCAAAGCCGTTGACTCTCGCGAAGTCGAGATCGTGCCCGGAGACATATCCCCCAGTCCATGACAAATTAGAATTAAACGTCCTGACCTCAAGGTCAAAATGCAGGGATACCTCGCCGGTAAGCCAAACCTTGATGGCGCTCCAGCGCAGGGACTTGCCGCTCGCACCGACTTGGGCACCGTCCGCAGCCACATCGCTCCATTCGCCACCCTTTGCAAGCATGCGATAGCAGATTGAGCCTTGCCAAGGGGAACCGTCTAGGCGAAGCGAGAGCGCCTCTATGCACATCTTGGGAGACATATTCATACCGACATGCCGATAAGCGGGACATTCAGGCATGTCACCGAAGTTCGACAGATGGCACGACCCGATGATGGATGTTCCGGAGCAGCCGTTTGGAACGTCATCTTCGTCGGCATAGTACCAACGGTATATAAAGTCCGATACGGCAGTGCCGCCATTATTGCCCTTGACGTCCGACCAGTTATTGCAGGGTTTACACGAGAGGAGCGGATCCGAGCACGTCACCGTTTGGCCAGACCCGATCTCAGATGCTCCGTCATTCAGGCTCAGCGACCCCGTAAACTGGATCTCCTCGATAGCCCAGGCCGATGCCCTATCTCCGGCAACCCCAGACTTGTAGCCATTGTGGAAAAGATTCAGTTTAAACGGCTTTGCAATCGTGGCGTTTGGTCTATTCACGCACAATCCCGACGCGTCGCTGATAATCGCGACCGCACCGTCTTCGAATAGGGGCGTACCCTCGGAAAACGACTTCGTGACCCACCACGCGCTCGCCCTCGAGTCGACTCCGGCCCTTGTGATCGCAAACGGCTGGGTATTCGCGACGTGGTTGAACTCCTTTCCGTCCCAAGGGCCTCCCCATAGGGCGTTGACGGCACAGGACGCGTCGGCCACATGGGCCGGCCGGAACGTCGCGAGAAACCCGGGGACGGGCCCCCAATCATCAGAGTAGGAATCGTCTCGGATTTTCGAGAACTCGGTCAGGAAGAGCTGGTTGTAATTGCCTTTGAATCTCTGTTGGTATATGTCCGCAGAGTTTGCGATTGAGGCATTTCCGACGTCCCAGTTCAGGGTGTCGTCACCTGCGGCATGGACGCGACAGACGATACCCTGGATGTCCTCGTTGGTCAGGTACGTATGCTCCACGGTCGAGGTCAACCAGCCGGTCTGGGAGTGCAGGGCATTGACCGTCTCGGCGTGGTATTTCCCCTCGAAGTAGATATTGAAGATGTTGAGGTCTGCGGACCATCTATGGGTCACGTCTTTCGATGTGCGCCTGTACCATTTTCCTATGTCGCTGTACTGATAGTGCATCCAGCCGGTATCGTGCCGACCGGTGCCGACGCCAAGCTCTTCATTAGTTAAGTTGCCATCGAAAGTGACGATGTTGTTTTCCTGCTCGTCCTCTTTGATTGCGCCCAGGTTATCGTCATCGGACGTAACCCATATGCGCTTGCCATTTGGGTTGTAGTTAGTGTCACCGCAGGCGGTCAGCGGGTAAAAGGAGAGATGGAACCATAGCTCGTTCTCATAGTCGCACTCGACCTGGAAATTGAGGGCGTATCGAAGGATCTGGACGTAGGCATAGCGGAAGGCATACCATTCGGTCCATCCATTTGCCCACCCCATGCACTGGTTCGGGGGATTAGACCTCCCCCTGCAGCAGTTGATCTTGCCGCCAATCATCCCGTACATATCCCAGGCGCCCTGCGCGATTGCGGCGTTCTGACCCCAGTAGTCCCAACCGAGCGCGTCGTCTGCGCCGAGCAGGCCCAACCCGGCCGCGACCGCCAGGGCGGCGAACAGACCCCGCCTGCTGATCGGGGTCTCCATTAAAGGCCTGTCTACGGCTGCCTCGTTATCTTGTTTACAAGCCGTCATCTACACGCACCTCCCATAAGGGACGCGCGCGGGCTCGGGACGGAGGCCGCACCTCCGTCCCGACTGATATCTATCTCTTCGCGCTGGCGACGCCGTCCGATTCCGCATACGCCCACATGGCGTACACGGTCGCGTCGCGTTCCATCTTGATCGTCGAGAGAGGCGACCCCCCCCCAGCCTTATCGGGCATGTAGCCCTTGAAGACGAGGCGGCGCCACGTTCCGTCCTCCCGCTTGGTGAACACGTCGGCGGAGCCGGCGAGCGTCACCGACTCGCCGCGATAGAAGGCCGCATGTGCCACCCCATCGTCGCCGATGGCCGGCAGGTCGATCTTGTCGAGCCTATGCTTCTCGATGCGTCCGGTGAAGTCGATCAATCCGATCGCACCTTCGACGACTTCAGCCCTATCGCTCGGTTCCTTCCTGAAAACGGCACCGTCCTCGGGCTCGACCGATCCTTCCGCATATTCGATGCGCAATGTGCAGCGGTTGCGCCCGTACAGCCTCAATGCGCCCTTCTCGGGAATCTCAAGGGAGACGGCCGGATTTACCAGGGCGGTGTCCTTGAACCATCCGGTAAAGCCCGAGGCGGCATCCTCCCCGAAATGGTCGTCGAGATTGCAGGGCCTCTTCCCAGCCGCCTCGAGTGCGGCATCTACGGGCGCGTAGGCGTCACCTGGATGGACGTCGGAATCACGATATACAAGGTGGGCGCCATCGATGCCGTCCGCATAGTACTCGACGCAGGCAGACTCGATTCGACAGGGCTTGGAGACGACTGTGCCGCGGTACCGGTCGGTCCAAATGCGGTCGGTGCTTCTCGAGGGCAGGCGCAGCCCCAACATAGCGGCGACATATAGGTAGCCGGAACCGAGATCATCGGTGAGCGTGAGGCTTTCATCGGTACTGAATTCCCGTACGACGCGAGCGCCGGTCGGCTTGCGAATAAGGTGAACGTTCATACCCGAGATCTTCGTATTGGAGCTGCCGTCGGGTTCGAGCCCACATGCCGGAGCCGTCTCGAGAGTCAGCGGTCTGTCCTTTGAGTTGTAGACATAGACGGGATCGCTCCAGGCGCACGAGCCGTTGAGGAGCTTGGTCCTCACGACGAGGTCATACCTATCGGCGATATCTCCGGTAAGCCATACCTTTACCCGACCCATCGCCTCGGTGTCATGCGCTCCGTTTGCGCAGACCTTACTTCCGTCTGCCCCCTCATCCCATGCGCCGCCATACCACCGCTGTGCGGCATAATGAATAGATCCGCTGTAATTCGAATCCTTAAGCCTCATTTCAAGGCTGAAAATGGGCTCTCCGCCATGCGGCCATCCGATATGGCGATGCGAGTATGCCTCAGTCTGCTGGTTGCCATTTCCCCATGGTCCGACTCGGCATGATGCCATGATTACCGCATTGTCTTCGGTAATTTCCTCTGCCCTGTCGCTGATATATAGGCGGAAGATTGGATAGACGGGAAGAGCGTTTTCATTCTTGGTGCCGAGTACCCAGCTTTTAGGGCGAATGTACCTCGTCTCATCCTTGAATTTATTGTGCCAGCCGAGGATCTTCAGAGAATCGCCGGGCTTTGCCTCATCTGAGGACAAACCGACCTCGCCGTGGCACACGGCCTCCTCGATCATCCATTGCGCATTTACCTGTTTTGCCCAGGCGCCGGGACAGGCGGGACTGGAAACTGCCACGCAATCGGTACTGTCCTCTGTAGCGCCCCATGTGTCGAGTCGTTGGCCGTCCGCGTCCGAGGTGATGAACCAGCATTTGTGATCCGTCTCGTTCGTAATAGACGGCTCGTGGTGAACCCACCACGAGTTCGTGAGGTTGGTGGACTCAGGGTTGCGCCATATTTCCGCATGTCCCCTTTCCATAGTTGGAGACGTATGCCCTCTGTTGTCAAGGCCGCGGTCAAGACCTGGGCCGACCATGTTCGCTATACAGAAGGTAAAGCACCCGAGGCCGTCAGATTTATTTGGCCAGAACATCCAATTCTGGTTGACGCCGTCATAATCTTGCCAAAGGCATGTTCCGCGCCCGTTTTCGTATCGGGTCACGGGAATACCGTTCTCATAGCCGCCCTGTATGAGATCGAGCCTCAGGTCCGGTGCCGTGACCGGGATCACCTTGAAAATGCCGCCCATAAGCGCCAGGTCATTTTCGATATAGATTTTCTCGACGTTGATCGCCATATCGTTATCGGGGGCAAATCTCTGCCCCTTAATGTCATTGGGATTCTTGTTTGCCGGGACTCCGTTCATCCAGACATTCCAGATGTCCATTCGGGCCAGGACCCTCTCGTCATGGGGCGCCGCCTGCCTTCGGACGAACGTATCGCATCCTGGGCCCTCGTAGAATCCGTTGGCGAGCCAGCCGGTGCCCCAACCGCCATTGATCAAGTTGCCCTGAAACGTTCCGACCTGGTTGCCGTTGAGGAATACGTAGCTTCGGTTGTCGTCGCCGTCCGCTTCGCCATACCAGAGGTGATGGCCATTCGAGCTAAGGGAGGCACAGTAATAGTACGGACGAAACACGATATGGTCATATAGCTCGTCAGACCAGTCGCACTCCACGACACAGGCGAACTCTGCAATTAGTTTCTGGCTGCCGTTTGCGGTGACGTTCCATGCGCCGTTATTGGTCGACTTGCCGAAAAAGTAATCGTTGACCCCGCGTTGGGGATGGTGATGCGTGATGGCACCTGATATGTGCCCGTTTTCCCATTTATTGCCAATCCACTCCCCGCGCCCGAAATTCTGCGCAGCAAGCGCGTATGCCCTGGTCTTGCGCATGATTCCAAGGCCGGCTGCAATTGCGAGGGCCGCGAGGAGGCCCCGGCGTGAAATGGGCGCGGAATCACCGAACCCAGATTCGTCGTGTTGAGACCGTTTCTCATTCCCGATCGACTGAACTCCAGTCGTATTGTTCACGATGGCGCCGCGAGACCCATTCTTGCTCCGGGGACCCATCTCAGTACTCCCTCGATTTGATAGCGGACAGGCTGCAGCACAGGACCACTGCCAGATAAACGGCAGTCTGGTACAGATCAAACCTCATAAACGCGATGATGCACGCCACGAGCCCGAATATGGCGGTAAGCGCGAAAAGGCGCCAGTCATCGACCTTACGGGCCATGAGGGCGAAAATGAATATGGCGATGGGGATCCAGACGGTCTCGATGGACCCTCGCGTAAGGTAGAACAGGGCGGCACGCTTGCCCATCACCGGCATGATATTGACGATAATGGAATAGACGGAGTAGACGCAAGCGGGCAGAAGGGTTGCGGAAGAAACTACCGCCGAGAGGGAAAGCTCCTCCTCATCCGGCCCCATAAGAAAAAGGTTATCCAGCACTCGATATCCTCCAAGGAACTACGGTTGCCATCAGTTGCTCGGGGCCTTGTGGCGACCAGCCCGCCACAAGCCCATGGTCGCTTGTGGGCATTCGGCCCCATCAAAAGCGTAAGGCCACAACCCGCACAGTGCCGGTCGGTTTGGTGCCAGGGGGTGACAGACCGACCGTGGACGCGCCGATTTCTAGGGTAAAATGTCCCTGGAAATCGGCGCGTCCATCGGAGTATGCAGATATATGTTGAACAAATTATTTAGTTTTCTGGCTGGGGGCAAAAAGGAAAAGAGACCCACCGATAGCTCACTTACAGATATGCCTTTAAGCCGGGAATTGCAGCGGCGATTTGTCCACAGCTATATCGAGCAAATCGCATCCGAGCGAGAAGGCCGCGTCCCCAATGGCGTGTACGAGACGTCTGTCGTCTCTTTCGTCTTCAACCATGAAAGGATTGAGGGCAGCTCTCTCACGGAATGGCAGACAAGGACGGTTTTCGAGACCAGGGATACCGTTCTCGCGGACTCGACTACCCCAGGAAACATCCGAGAGACGGCAAATCATACGAAAATGTTCGATTTTCTCTTCGATTCGCTGGACAGGGAGCTAACTCCCGAATTCATCAAGGAGATCCACCTGCAACTCATGGCCGGAGTAATGGACGTGCCCGGCCAGTGGAAGATCCTGGGCAACGGGGTCGGAAGCGTCATCACGGCGCGCCCAGAGGAGGTCCCCACGTTGATCGACCGTCTGGTCTCGGAATACAACAAATACGAGCCGTCCCTGGAGAATATCGTCAGGTTCCACGTTCGATTCGAGACGATCCATCCCTTCCCGGACGGCAACGGAAGGGTCGGAAGGGCTATCGCCTTTCGTGAATGCCTGCGCGCCGGACTCGTTCCCTTTATCGTGACGGATGCCTCAAAGGAAACCTATTACACCTCCCTCGATGAGTTTAGGGCGGGGGTACCCATCCCCCTTATATCCTATGCCGAGGCTATGCAGGTTGATTTTGCTTCCACGATAGCGCCCATGCTCGCTGACCGCTCTTTGTCCGATAGCCTACTTGGGAAATTGGGCATAGAGAGGCCTGACTTCAAGGATGACGCCGGCTTTGTCGGTCCTTCCACAAAATCGTTGAAATCCAGCCTCGATTCAGTTGAAAAAACCGGACCTGAGATCAAGTCCGATCATAAGACGCATCGCACTCGTCGGGTTTAGCTCCAAAAAATGATGGGACCGTTCTTCCCAAACGGTCCCAAACCCGGCATCAAGGCACGGTTACCGTCGCATTTCAGCGATGATGGGACTGCGACCCCCTATCTCTCAATGATCAGATTCCCAAAAGCGGCTATTTGGCCAGCGTCCGCTATTAACAATCGACAAAGCGGACGGGAACGTCCATGGGCAACGGTCCACGGGTCGCGACCTTGATCGATCCGAAACTCGAATGCAGCACCTTCCGATGGGCGATATCGGCGGGCATGCGAAAGCAGTCCTCACAGTCGATATGCACGGTGCAGGTGGGCCACCCGCCGCATGTGACGACAACCAGCTCCCCCACCCCGGGAACGCTCTCGAGGAATTCACGGACCGTCATCTCGCGGCTCGGCGAACCGTCTCCGGCAGCGGAATTGAATTGAAACATGTATTGCCTCCAGTCAGACGTTGACGAGGGCGCATGCGCGCCATTGAGCTCGTGTCGCCAGACGGTCGACCGGAAAACTGTGCGTCCATTTTACATCAGGCAGATCCATCGGGTCTGAATTCGCCTGAACACTTGTTCCGGGCGTGCGGTCGAGTCGTCTCCCACGGTAGCGTGAGAACGATAGATCTAATAGGCACCGCTGGCGCAAACTGTCACCCCGTGGCACCAAATCGGCAGGCATTGAGCCGACGCCGGCAGTACGTTAGACCATGGGGACGCATGCCCGTAAACGCAGCCAGAAACCCGCGTCCCCTCTCCGGTAACCGAGAGAATGGAGCAGTCATGCGACCTGGAGGAAAGATAAAGGAGTGCGCCGGCAAGCTCTTCGGCCGCATCGGCGCCCGTCTCAAGAAAGGCGCGGTTCTCAGCACCGGCGCGGTGCTCATCGCGAGCCAGGTGCTCTCAGTCGTGCCGGCGCCGACTGCCGCCTATGCCGCGGCGACCGAGACGATCACCCGCGGCGAGCGCGTGAACTACGGCGGCTTCTACATGTACAACTCGACGACCTCCGAGGGCACCCCGGCGATCTGCCTAGACCCGGGGAAGCGCCACCCGCTCGATGCAACGACGGCCACCGCGCAACTGCCCATCGAGAGCGACTGGACCAAGGGGTATAGCGGCGGCGGCGCCGCCGACGTCGTCAAATCCCATCAGGAGGCCATGGCAAAGACCCTCTACTACGGCCCAACCGGACCGGGTTATAAGGAGGCGAAGGCAAAGGGCCTGTGGAACTTCAACTGGTACGACGGCACGCCCCTGGACTACGGCAAGATGCTCGCCGTCCAGCATGTCGCACTGTCGGCCCTCTCGAAATGTTCGAGCCAGTACGGTATGCAGGGCACCACGGCCGCGTTCCGCAACTGGTGCTACAAGACCGTCCTGCTCTACAACGGCGACATCAACTCCGGATCGTTCCTCACGAACCTCGACAGGCTCTTCCCGGGACCCGCACCCCAGTCCTTCAAGGACACGATCTACCTCGTCAACTACGGCACCGGAACCCAGTGCCTCATCACCTTCCACAACAAGGGCAAGCTGAAGCTCAAGAAGGCGAGCTCGAACCCCGGCATCTCCGACGGCAACCCGTGCTACTCGCTCGAGGGCGCGACCTACGGCGTCTTCTCCGACCCCGGCTGCACCCAGCAGGTGGGCACGCTCACCTGCAACGCCTCCGGCGACTCCAACGTGATCGATATCGCCCCTGGCACCTACTACGTGAAGGAGACCAAGGCGGGAAATTCCTACGCACTCGATGGGGGGATCCATAAGGTGAATGTGTCGGGTGGCCAGACGGCGACCGTGAACGTCACCGACGCCCCACAGAACGACCCCGCCGACATGCTGGTAGCCAAGGTCGATGCCGAGACGGGCAAGGCCTCCCCGCTCGGTGCCGGCACGCTCGCGGGCGCGGAGTTCACCGTCAAGTACTACGATGGCTTCTACACCCAGGAGAACCTGCCCGAGAAGGCCACGAGAACTTGGGTACTGAAAACCGATAAAGATGGTTCAACTGGCTTGTTAGCAGCAAAACTAGACCCATCTACATATTTTGTATCCGGCGATTCCTTCTACACGAGTGCTGATGCAAAAAGATACACATTGCCCCTTGGCACTGTGACGATCCAGGAGACGAAGGCCCCGGCTGGATACCTTCTGAGTGACAGCACCGTCCACCTTCAGCAGATCACCTCGAACACGTCTTCAGAGTTCGTATCTACCTTCGTTGAGCCCAGCGAGGACGCCCCCACCGTGCGCGAGCAGGTGAAGCGCGGGGACATCGCCTTCAACAAGGTTCACGGCGAGGATATGACCGGTCTCGCCGGCGTCCCGTTTAAGATCACGTCCAAGACCACGGGCGAGAGCCACATCGCGATCACCGATGTGAACGGCATTCTCACGACCGAGGCATCCGCCTGCCCGCATACCCAGAACACCAACGGCAACGACGCTGCCCTGAACGCCGACGGCACCGTCGACGAGTCGAAGCTCTCGATTGACAACGGCCTGTGGTTCTCCGGCTCGAAGGACGCGCAGACCGCGGCAGACGACTCCAAGGGCGCGCTGCCATATGACACCTATTCATTCGAGGAGCTCCGCTGCGCTGCGAACGACAGCCTCAACATCGTCAAGTTCGAGGTGACCGTGAGCCGCGACGCCTACACGATCGACCGCGGCACGGTTGACGACAACCCCATCGAGATCGGCACCACCGCCACCGACGGGGCAGACGGGGACCATAAGCTCCTGGCCTCGAACCAGGCCGAAATCGTCGACTCCGTCTCCTACAAGGGCCTTAAGAAGGGCACCGAGTACGAACTCAAGGGCACTCTCATGGACGCCGAGACCGGAGAGGCCCTGAAGGACACGGCCGGCAAGGAGATCACCGCCACGGCAAAGTTCACCCCGAAGGCATCCAGCGGCAAGCAGAAGGTCAAGTTCAAGTTCGACGCCACGCTTCTCGGGGGCCACAAGGCCGTCGTCTTCGAGCGCCTCTACCTGGACGGCAAGGTCCAGGCAACGCATGAGGACCCCGGGGACGAGGACCAGACGGTCGAGTTCCTGCCCGTCGAGATCGGCACGACCGCTACCGATGCGGCCGACGGCGACAAGGCAATCGGCGTCGGCAAGGCCGTGACCGTCGAGGACGAGGTTTCCTATAAGAACCTCGCCACGGGCCGCGAGTACACCGTGACCGGAACGCTTATGGATTCCGAGTCCGGTGAGCCCCTGAAGGACGCTGAGGGCAAGGCCTTGACCGCGACCACGAACTTCGAGCCCGAGGACACCGAGGGCAAGGTCAAGGTCACGTTCTCGGTCGACACCTCGACCCTTTCCAACAAGAAGCTCGTCGTGTTCGAGAAGCTCGAGGCCGACGGCAACGTGATCGCACGCCACGAGGACCTGACCGACGAGGGGCAGACCGTCGAGGTCATCCCGCCCGAGATCAAGACGTCGGCAGCCGATGGCGCCGACGGCGATAAGGAGGTCACGGCTGACGGCAAGGCCACAATCGTCGACACCGTCAAGTACACCGGCCTCGTCCCGGGCACCGAATACGAACTCCAGGGCACCCTCATGGACGCGGAGACCGGCGGGGCGCTGAAGGCCGCAGATGGCAAGGAGATTACCGCCTCGGCCAAGTTCACGCCACAGGCCCAGGACGGGACCCAGGACGTGACCTTTACCTTCGATGCGAGCGAGCTCGGCGGCGCGAAGACCGTAGTTTTCGAGAAGCTGTTCGTTGACGGAACCCTTATCGGCTCGCACGAGGACCCGGCCGACAAGGACCAGACGGTTGAGATCTCCCCGAGCCTCAAGACCACTGCGGCCACGATCCAGGGCAGTAAGGTGGTGAAGCCCGAGGACGAGGTCGCAATCGTCGACACCGTCCACCTCAAGGGCCTGCGCCCCGGCCAGAGCTACACCCTCACGGCCTCGATCAACAAGAAGGCAGACGGTACGCAGCTCACGCTCACGGACGTGAAGGACGCCTCGACTCTTGCCGGCAACGGCATCCAGAAGGGCTCCGATACCGTAGGATCCAGTGGCGACATCTCCAAGGCCCTCGTCGACGTCACGGGGACGGGCTCTTTCGTCAATATCCCCGAGGGCGCAAAACTCACCAAGAATGATGACGGGACCTACACGCTCACTGTTCCGGGCGCGACGCAGGATGCGGCCGACATAGTGACGAAGCTGAGTGGCGGTCAGGTGAAACTCGTGCCTGCCGGTAACAGCGACAAGGCAGAGGGCGACAGTACGGCGACCGAAACCGAATCGACCGGTAAGGGCTCCACGCTGGGCACCTACGAGGTCATCGCCAACGGACAGGTGCGGTTCACCCCTACCGTCTCAGACCTCGACGTGGACGTCCCCATGGTGTTCAAGGCCTCTGACGTCACGGGGCAGCAGGCGGTCGTATTCGAGAGCCTGCAGCGCGATACGGACGGCAAGGAGATCTCCAAGGAGACCGACCTGGAGGACACCGACCAGACCATCGATATCGAGAACACCCCCGAGGGCAAGAACCTCGAGCAGACCGGCAACTGGGTCCTCTATGCGGCGGTCGCCGCCGGAGTGGTGGCCTGCATCGCCGCAATCGTCCTGATCTTCCGCAAGCGCAAGATCTAAGGATTATCCCCGATAAAGCCCGAAGGGCCCCGCTCGTGCGAGCGGGGCCCTTCTCTTTTGAAAGGAGCCGTCGGGTTAAAAGGGAATTTGCTATGCGGCTCCAATGGGATGCGACTATGAATGCGGGATATTTTCGTGGTCGAACACGCCGACCATGCGGATTCGGCGGTTTCTCTCGCGGATAAAATACACGACCAGGACATCGTCGTCGTAGGTATGGGCCTCACGGTGCTTGCCGTCAGAATAGGGCGGATGGACGAGAACGTGGTCGTCCCATCCGCTTTCCTCTATCATGCCGGTGCGGCCGAGCTCGTCGATACATCCTTTGACCGCGTTGACGACTTCCACGTATTCGGCATGGGAGTATTTCGGCTTCAGCACGACGAGCGTTTTCCAGAAGGAGGCGGGAACCTTGACCTCGTAGCGGTTCACTGTCCGACCTCCTCGGGCTCGATGCCCATTTCCGCAAGTATGTCTGCCGGTATCTCGAGCGGGTCCTCCCCGGAATCGTCCTCAATCAAACCGTACTCCTGGGCCTCGGCACGAAGCATCGCCATGCGTACATCCTCCGAGTAGAGGCGGCCGGATGGCGATGAGAACAGGCCGTCGAAAGGCGTCCTGCCGGTCTGGGCAACCTGATTGACCATAATGCGCATCGCATACGGCGTCGTGAGGCCGCTCCTGGCGAAAGCCCTGTCCGCACGGTCCTTCACCTCATCGGGGACATTCAGCTGTATCAGTGCCATATACATCACCTCTCAATATGATAATGACATACTATCGCATAATCATATTACCCAAGAGCTTATCGCTTAGACACGATGCCGCCGCGTCGAAATCCCATTTCCATGCGGTCGCCCTTTGGGGCAAAGCTCACATCAGCCCGGCAACATATAGCAAGATGCCGCGCGCCAGGCGCAGAAGCGCACCGAGCAGTGCGAAGATCCCGGCAGCCCTATAAAGGTGCGCCCTCTTCCCGAAGCACCCCGGCCGGACTATCAGAAGCAATGCGAAGTAAAAATGACCAAATAACGATAGGGCCTGGAGCAATTTCAAACCTGCTTCCCAAGAGCCAATCTGAAAATCCGCTTCGGACTTATTTCGTGGCACCGCATCCGGAGCAGCGGTAGCCGGTGAGGACCTGCTTGGTTCCAGTCTGCACCTGATATGTCTCCTGGTGCGTCACAGCCTCATGATGAATAGTTGTATAGTCGTCAACAACGGTATAACTTGCGTGAGTCGCTTTTTGGTGTGCCCAAGCATCTGCATCATCCGAAGTGACGTAGCCATCTGAGAACTGATAATGAGAGCCGCTTAGAACCTGCTCGTCCCATGCGTCCTGGTCTACAACAGTTCGAGTGCGGGTCTCGTATACGGGGTCGTTGCGGTACTGCGCCTGCCACGTATGCTCATGGGACGGCTTGCTGGAGGAGCCGGAAGAGGGCTTGGAGTCAGACTTGGACGGCGCGGAGCCGGAGCCCGTGGACGGCTTTGCCGCATCGGCCTTCTCGACCTCGGCCTTCACGGCGCTATCGGTCGCGGCGTCCTTCTTCTCCTCGACCTTCTCCTTGTCGGCGGCAGGGGCCTTCGAGGCGTTGTCAGTGACCTTGTTCACAACGTCCTTGCCGGCATCCCCCGTGAGGGTGCCGTCGCCCTTGGACACCGCCTCGTTCACCTTGTCGAGAACCTTGTCGATGTCATCCTGGGTCACGTTCTCGGCGGGTTTGGTATCGCCGGTGAACTCGGTGTTGCCGGAGTCCTTCGAGGCGCCGGAAACGGCCTGCTCGCCGCCGCCGGCGGGCGTGGTGATGGAGCCATCGGCGTTGATGATGGGGATAGCGGTGATCTCCCAGGTGCCCTCGGTCAGCTGAACGCTATCCTTGCCCTCGATGGCGTCGGAGGCGGATGTGGCATGGCAGAACTCGACACCCTCATCGGCGCCGTCGGTACAGACGTAGCGGGTGATCAGCGGCGAGGAGTCGGCGGTCACGCCCTCGGCCTCGATCTTGACGGCCCAGTCGACGGTTTTGTCGGTCTTCTCGGAGACCTGCTTCTTGCCGCCGTCGCTATCGACCTCGATCTTGGTGATCTCGGACTTGGGGGCGAAGGCGCCGGTCGCCCATGCGCCGCCGAGCCCGAGCCCCGCGACGACGAGAGCGACGGTCGCGCCGATGGCGACCTTGCGCTTCAGGGGCAACTTGTTGCCATCGCCCCCATCGGGAACGAAGTTCGGGCCCTGGCCGTCTTGAGCGTTGAGGTTGTTCTCATCCATGATGTTGCCTTTCTCTAATCCCCTATCGGATTCTATTCTATCGTTCGGACATGATGGTCTTGGCTACACGGTCGACCCGGACGCCTCCGGCGACCATCTCCAGCGCGGTCAGTATGCGGGCCTTCTGTACGGGACCCAAGGAGCGGATCGTCTTGGTCTCGGACAGGTCCAGCGCACGGAGCAGAGTTCTCGCCCCAACCGTTCCTACACCGGGGCAGTTCTTGAGGAATGCGAACAACCTGATCTTGGCAGCGACGTTACCCTCATCGTTGAGGACGTCGGCCGGACTGATCTTCCCTGCCTTGAGGCGCCCCTTGAGGACTGCGCGTTCGCGGCGCACTTCGACAGAGCGTTCCCGGCCCTGGTCTGATATTTGCTTTGAGTAGCGGAATGATTCATTCGGCATGGCACCGTCTCCTTAAATCCCTATCGCGGACTGATGGGCGCCTTTCATCGCGGCGCATTGACGGTGCTGATCACCTTAAACCACTTATACCCCATGAAGGGCGCAAAAACAAGAATCTTTGGCCTTCTTCCGGTAGGGGGCACCTCTTTTACGGCCGTTGTAGGGCATTTGGAGGCGCTTGTCCTGCTGGGGAATCACAAAGCTACTATCGTGTATTCAATTATCCTAGAATATAGAGACGACAGTAAATGACACGGCGATTGCGAAGGATGAATAATGATTATCTCCGCAAACAAGATGCAGACACTGAAGGCGGCGCCGAATTCCGCCTATGAGGTCATCCTTCCGGAATTCCTCTACCACTCGAACAAGATCGAAGGATCCACCTTTACCCTCGATCAGATCGAGACGCTCTATGCCCGGAATAAGGTTACGGGAGACCACGACTTTGACGACATCATTGAGACCAAGAATTCCTTCAAGATGTTTGATCGAATGGTCGACACGCTCGGAGTCGAGCTGACGCCGGAACTCCTCATTGAATTCGAGACGATCCTCCACAGGGGGACGACCATGGCGGCCAACGGGGAAAGCGGGCATTTCAAGTATATTCCCAACCGTATTAGGAACAGCTCGGTGCAGGTCGCCCTTCCGAGTGACATTCCGACCGCCATACCGGCACTGCTCGCCGAATGGGAGAGCAGCCCTAAGGACTTCGAGTCGATTTCCCGTTTCCACGCAAGGTTCGAGCATCTGCATCCGTTCCAGGACGGCAACGGGCGAATCGGTCGCCTCATCATGATGAAGCAGTGCATCGAGAACGGTGTGGATCTTATCGTCATTGATGAAACCCATGCTGACGAGTACAAGAGCTGGATGGAGATAGCGCAGACTCAGGGCAACTTCCGATTCTTCGATGAGGTCCTGCGGAAGTGCCAATCCTCCTTTGACGCGAGGATGCACGAGATAGGGGCCGATATCCTCATTCAATATACCCCGGAGACGCTCGAGGAGGGAAAACGCTCGGTCGACCATTGCACCCCATCGACCTCGAAAATCCAGGCAGACCTGAAGACTCTCGAAAATAAAAAACGAGCAGCCGGTGCGCCTTCGAATAGGGGGCATAACTCTCATAACGTTTAACTGGCGATCCAACAGTAAAAAACGGGCATCGCTTCGATTCGGTACCGAACACCATGATTGAATTGAGCATACAAACGAAGGGCTATCTGGTCATACCAGATAGCCCTTCAATTAAACATCGCCGAGGATAAGGAAGTCGATGGGAAGAGCATAGCGCGGTGCAGCTCTCGTCCAGAGATGCTTTGAGACTGGCACCGAATGGACGGGTAGAATCAACGTGTTACACCGTAGTGCGTTGATTGGAGCAGTCATGGCCTTGAGAGCTACTGCCATCAGGTTCAACGAGGCAGAAAAGGACTGGATCCAGTCCTATACGAGCGTACTCGGTATGTCCTTTTCCGAATTCGTGAGGAGCGCCGCCCTCGAGAAGGTCGAGGAGGCGGCCGACATCGAGGCATACAACGAGGCGTTGATGGAAGATGACGGCACCCGCTACTCAATGACAGATGTCATGTCTATGGCAATGGAGGCCGAGTGAGCTTCAGTGTCGAATGGTCTGGAACGGCGGCCAAACAACTTCTAAAAATCCCGAAAAAACAGCGGCTCATCATCCTGTCTTGGGTCCAGGACTATCTAGACGAGTATGAAGACTACCTCCTCTTTCCCTGCGCAAAAAAGCTTCAGGGCGCAGATCGCGGCTGGCGCTCGCGCGTTGGCGTCTACCGCATCCTGGGGAGAATCGAGGATGGGAAGGCCGTCATCGAGGTCGTGAGGGTCGGCCACCGCCAGAGCGTCTACAAGAACATGCCGCGATTGTAAGCAAGAAGAAGTCCATTAGAACAACCTTGCCGCTATAGCCGTGGGAGAATCTAGCTAACGTCTAGCTCGTCTTTAACAGTGGCGGCCAAGTCACAACCTCCTTCGATAACGAAGCGCCGAAGGACGGCGTCCACGGTGCGCATGACGTCCTTTCCTCTAACTTTGATGCCCGACAGCTGTGCGAGAGCCTGCTTCGCCTGGGCTGGATCGACCTCATCCATTATGTCGTCAAACCGCCCGTATTCGTTGATGGATTCAGCTGTGGGATGCAGCTTGACCAGTTTGGAGAGCTTCTCTGCGTCCACGCCGAATCGGCTTGCCGCGGCGGATAGCTGAGCGCGGAAATCCTCCTCCTTCACATGGTTGACGTAGTCGGTGCACGTCCAGCCCACATGGATCTCCCTGGTGCCATCCCAGATACCGGATACCACTCTGTCTACTATTGGCTGGTCGACCGCGGCGAGGTGGGGGTAGGCGCTGTGTAGATCATTGAGAGCGGCGTTGATTTGATCTTCCCCCTTTCCCTCATTGACGGATGCGACGAAATTTTGGAAGAACTGGTCCACGTAATCCCTGTCGATCCTCGTTGTATCGAGCGTTGCGAGCGTGGGGTCGATATAAAACGGCAGCGCCCTGTCTCCACGCATCCCGCCCTCAGACCTAGGGAGCTCGTTGTAGCGGGTCATGAGGGTGTCATAGATCTCTTCGGTCAGCTTGCAGTCGGCCTTAAGAAGCTCGCCGGTGAGGAAGTCCACACATTCGTAGTGGACCTTATCGAAGGTGAATCCCTGCACCTTCGCCGCGCGAAGGGCCCGTCCGAGGACATTGAACTGCTTGCAGAACATCGCCCGCGCATCATGGGAATCAGGCAGACGTGACAAATTGCCGACACCCGCCGCCTTGAACACTTGAATGATGGAGTCGAGTGCATTGTTTATTATCTGCACATTCTCGCAGATTGATTTGACGATGAGTCCGACGGGGACGCCGTCGGAGTAAAGCCTGATTGCGTCCTGGATATCACGGTCCATTGTGTGCACGCGGCGGTAGTACCGGATTACTCCGCAGGTCTTGGAGACATCGAGGTTGCGGTTGGTTCGAGAGAATGCTTGGATGATATTCTCATAGTCGAGGCACTTGTCGAGGAATAACGCCCCGAGCCATTTGGAGTCGTAGCCGGTGAGCATCTGATTGACCACGATCATGAGGTTGAGCTGCTGTCCCGGCATCTTATCCACCCGCTTGTAGGTGCCTTTGTGCGCCAGGCGCGCGGCGGCGTCCGCCTTGAAGGCGGCATGAGTCGGGATGGTTAAGGGAATGCCGTACCGTACCGAGTAGTCTTCGAGAATTTCGACAAGCATCTCCTCCTTGACGACGTTTCCCTCAGAGTTGTCGATAGTTGGGTCGAACAGGCACGTTGCCGCGATATTGGGCATTTCGCTCTTGATGAGCCGGTAGTATGCCATCGCCTCGGAGATTGATGATGTTGCGAGCATGGCGTGCAGCCTGCCGCCCTGTGTGACGCGGGGCCATTGCTTGGCCATGTCACGCACGACAGTTCGACGATGCTCATCTGTGTCGTACTGCGCAGTCGGAACAAGGTCCTCGATACCGGGATGGTAGCGACCTGCTTCGTCACAGAACCCGGCCATGGGATGTTTCTTCTCGTCCATGTACTCTTCGTAGACCTTCTTCTTTTTCGGGTCTGCGTAGACATCATCAACGCTCTTGGCGCGAGCTTTCTCAAGAGCGACCTCTTCGCGCAGGTCATCCGCTGCGAACGTCTCGACCTTATTGAGCTGGAAGCCGAGTACGTTCTCGTCCCTGATGCCGTCGGCAAGCGTGTACTTTGCGATGCGTTTGCCAAACACGTCCACAGTCGTAGACGAGTCCTTTGAATTCATGGCGGTTATGGGTGTGCCCGTGAAGCCGATGAGCATGGCCATGGGGAACGCCTGCTTAATCTTTCCCATCATCTCTCCGAATGTCGAGCGATGGCATTCGTCGACGATAATGGCGACGCGCTCCGATGCGATGCGGTCGAGTTGTGAGGCGGTAGCGAGCCTACCTGCAACGATCGCCAACTTATTGATGGATGTGACGATGAGTGTCTTCGAGTGGTTCCCTCTATCGAGCAAGAGCGAAAGCAACTCTTCGGAATCTTCGGTGGCGTTTACGGTCTCGCGCGGGTCGGCAAAGCCGCGGTACTCGCCGAGAGCCTGGTCGCCGAGCTCGATGCGGTCGACGAGAAATATCGATTTGTCGACGAGTTTTGAGCGAGCGGCGAGTTGTGCGGCCTTGAAAGAGGTGAGTGTCTTTCCCGATCCCGTGGTGTGCCAGACGAAACCTCCCTCCGGACGTCTGAGACCCCAGATGCCACGCGCGGCCTCGAGCCTTTTCGTGATGGCGTCGACAGCCATATACTGATAGCTTCGAAGAACTTTGAGCCTGTCACTGTCGCCGGCATCAGCGACAGTGTAGAACGCTATCATCTTATGGGCCATGGGAATGGATAAGAGGCGTTCTGCCACACGGTGCCACTCATTGATGGGCTGGTTGTTCTCATCGCCCCAAGTGAAGACAAACTTGCGATTGAAACAACCGTTTTCATCACGGTCCTCACGCCCGGGATTGGCGAAATACCTGGTTTCCTCAGGCGTCATGCACACGAAAACCTGCACGAGGGAGAAGAATCCCTCGAACACATGCTCATTGGTGTAGAGCTCAATCTGGTGCAATGCGTCCGTCCATGGCACGCCAGATCGCTTGAGCTCGACATGGATGACAGGCATGCCGTTGATGAGGAGCATGAAGTCACCGCGGCGGTTATGGAACATCGAGTTCCGCGCGCGGAAACGGGGCTGTCGTGCGATCTGGTAGATGCACGACCCTCCGGCAACGTCCTCGCGCGAGAACAGTGTCAGATATATCGTCTGACCGAGGTGTCCGGGATCGTCGGGGTTGTCACGGCAAATGGGCACGGAACCGCCGTTTATGAAGCGGTTTGCCTTAAAGGGCGTATCCGCCGCGCGGACAAGCCCCATGAGCTGGGCCTTCTCGCCCTCGGAAAGAGGCACCCCGTTGAGTCGGTTGCTGCCGGAGTTGTTACGGAACAGGATTTCTGCCCAGTTATCGATAAGGCGGGCCTCGTCAGGATAATCGATGACCCCGTCGCGCCACCCCTTCTTCTCGACTAGAAGTGTGACGAGATCGGACTCGAAGGACTCCTCATAGTCGTAATGCTCCTGCATAGGTGGAACTCCTTAAACGAACATCTTTTCGAGCATGGCGGATTTAATCTTCTTCAGTCCCTTGATCTTGCGCCGATGAAGGGTGATGAGGTTGTCAAGTTTGGCAAAACAAGTACCGATCAAGCGTTGTTCGGCAGCGGAGGGAAGGGGCAAGTCAACATCGGCAAGCGAGTCGGAGCTAACGCGCATAACCTTTACGCCGTGAGCGGCCGAAGACTTTTGAGCAAAGAACTCAGGTGTTTCAAAGAAACTGACAAGGAAGATTGGATCGCCTGAAAAAGTCAGCGCAAAACTGTCGTCATGATACGCTACCGGCGAATTACCCATCCATACAACCGCTTTGCAAACATCCTCGACGTTCTCGCTGGTTGCTGCAACAATAACGTCCCCTTGCTTCGCATAGCGCAGAGAGTCCTTCAGAGAAGAACTGACTTGGGAGAAGGTTTTGGTCGCAATGGTACCGTAGCTCGTGTAAATCTCTCCATAATGAATGCAGGGTATTCCACCAGACTCGACATAGTCGGCAGCGGTGAAACGCTCCCCGCGGGCAATTGCAGCAACGTCTCCTAATTTGCACCGCTCCTAAGGCTCCTTGAAACCAGAGAAACGGATTTCCGGTTCGGAGTCTCCGGGCTTCGAGAACATCCTATTGAGCATCGCAGACTTTAGCTTCACGAGCTTGTCGCACTTAATCTGATGAAGGGTGATGAGGTTGTCGAGACCCTCTAGACAATCAGATATTGCCCGCTGTTCTTTGATGGTCGATGGTACTTCAGCCGTAATTTCAGCGAAACGATCGTATCTCAGAGTTTGCGTATCTTTGGAATTGCCCTGAGAGTTGCAGAGGTATTTGTAAAGCAACTCAGGCCTCTTCAACAGATAGCCGAAGCAAGTCGAGTCAAGCTCGACTACAGGCTTTGCAACCACATAAGCTGGGCTTACGATACCGTTGTACCTGCTTGAACCGACCGCGCCCTGCCACATGCGCATGCTGTTGTACACGATGTCCCCAACGCGAACAATCTTATAATTGGCGATGCTTGCGCCAGGATTGGTGTCTCTTTCGGATTCGGATGCCGGATAGATACCGTTGGCTACGCTAACCGACAGGATTTCTTCGGTTGAGGAGCGCTCATCGCTTTCGACAAACAGCTCCCCCAACTTACGCTGTTCCCAGGCGGCATTAAAGCCATTGAAGCGAATTACCGGAGCGTTATTACCCTCCATGTTACTCGCCACCCAAAATTTCAATGAGCTCTGCGATGCCGGCCATGTCCTTCTCGCCGCCGTTCAGTTGTCCCAACAGCTCGGCTAGCTCATGAGATGCAGACTCGATCTCTTTGCCGATATCGGCCATGGTTGTCTTGTACCTACATGAGAGTTCCTCGATCTTCTTCTCGAACTCCGTGAGGACGTCCTCACGCTGCGAGACAACCCGCTCGACAAGCGAATCGACCCATTTAGCATGCAAGACGGATAGCGCCTCTTTATCGGTCACACCCTCGATTCGGAGCTTGGTATCTTCGATGAGCTTCGCGTCAAGCTTTTTATCGGCTTTTTTGGCTGACTTGCGTTCATCGAAGAGCTTACAGGCGCGCACGATCAGCCTCATGTCAGATTCATCAGGCAGAATCGAGTCGGCCGAAGCGATCAATTCCTTAATACGGTCGTTTGCCGCTCTCTGCGAATACGTGCCGTTTTTGGCAGCGTCCATCATCGTCCAATCGATTCCTGGATGTTCGCCCACATACGCTAGAAGAGCGGCCTTACCGGGCTTTTCTTTCAGATAGCAGATGTACTCTCGAAGCGCGTCGATTTCGGGGATCTCGATGCCAAGATTCTCCTTAACATACGCAGCGCACGCCGAGGCGTCGAGCTCCTCATCGCCTTCTTTGGTGACGCTCTCGAGGACTTCTTGTTCAGAAATGTTTCCAGAGATTTCGGCGAGCTCGAACTCAATATCGGCAACGCGCGCCTTGGCCGCTTCGGTCCCGGCGAGCTCATCGGGCATGAGGATGCTTTGCACAGGGGCAAATGGGAGCACTCGGCCGAGCCATGGCTCCTTCTTGTCCTGAACCATATCGGCGCCGTTCTTCTTGTCGTTGGTTGACTCCACCATATTCGGGTCAACTGCAGTCACGGCCGTATGGAAGCCGTCCGCCTGGATAACTTCGATATCACCTGAGATGACCTCCCAAGTTTCGGCAAGATCCTGATACGCGGAATACCTATCGACAAGAGGTACGTTCTTCATGCGCGACAGCAGGTCGTCGGCGAGTTCATCGGCAAGCGCGTGCAGATCGCACGCCTCCGGATTGGAAAGCAGTTTGTCCTCAAGGAACGTCGGCCAGTCCGTGAGCGACTCGTCGAACGTGGCGCGCCAAGCCAAGACAGAACCGTCACTCTCAACGGCCTCGAGCGGATCCGCGCAACCAGGCGCATATCCGTCTGATTCGCAGAACAGGCGGGCGCGCAGGGTTGGCCAAGCCTCCCAATATCCGGAAAGCGAATCGATTTCCGATGAGGGGATGCCGCCGAACATGGAGGCGAAAATATCGACTTTTTCAACAGGTTTAGAAGAGTCGACATAGCGTGGGATGTTCAGATTGAAGCCATTGCCTTCGATTTCCTCGAAAGGAGCCAAGTGGGCGAAACCGGGGACGTCCTTGCGAGCCTTGTACGCATCGAATACGCGGCGAATGTCCTCGGCACGCAACTCGTTCTTCTTACCGACTTTCAAATAGCCGTGCGATCCGTCAATAAAAAGGACGCTTTTGTCTGCAACGGCATCCTTCTTGAGCACCATTACAATGGTGGGGATGCCGGTGCCGTAGAAGATGTTGGCGGGAAGACCGATGATCGCCGAGATATGGCCCCGGTCGAGCAGGTTGCGGCGAATCGTCTCCTCCTCGCCGCCGCGGAAGAGCACGCCGTGCGGCAGGACGATACACATAATGCCGCCAGGCATCATGTGATAGAGCGAATGCTCGAGGAAGGCGTAGTCCGCCTTGGATTTCGGCGCGACCCCGTAGGAGAAGCGGCCGTCTACCTCCTTGGGCGGCAGCCACTTCTGGGAGTAGGGTGGATTGAGACAGCAGGCGTCCACACGTAGGGGGTCAAACTCGTTGGCAGCCAGCGGCCAATCGTCGACCAGCGTGTCAGCATTCTTGACCTCGATGTTCGAAGATGGAATGCCACGCATGACGAGGTTCATGCGACAGAGGTTGTAGGTGTTCTGCTTGAGTTCCTGGGCGTAGTACTTGATCTTACCGGGATTGCCGTTGCGTTTGGCTACGGCGTCGCCGATGGTGAGCAGCAGCGAGGCGGAGCCGGCAGCGCAATCATACACGCTGATGGACTCACGGCCTGCCAGGTGGTCAGCAACTATGTCGGCCATGAGCTGCGAAACCGCATGGGGCGTGTAAAACTCGCCGGCCTTCTTGCCGGCGTTGGCTGCGAACATGTTGATGAGGTATTCGTAGATAAAGCCCAGGACATCGTAGTCGGCCTTCTGCCCCATGGGGATAGGTCGGATTAGAATGAGCAAATCATGGATGGCTTTGGTCTGATGTTGGGTCGAGTCACCGAGCTTTGAAAGTCCGAGCGAAAGCGTCTTGAAGATTCCCTTGAATACATGGCGGCTGGCATCGGCGATGTTGCGCTCGAACGCAGAAAGCCCGTCCGATACGTCGGACACGTCGAAATCGGCGCCCTTATCAATCCATGTATCGTAGAGATTTTCATAGGCGATGAAGTACCCGAGGTTATTCTGGATCCACTCGACACTCTTCAAATCGTCTTCAGATAGCTCCGATATGTCCTCATCGTCCCATGCGTTGGCCTTAAGGAACTCGACTTCGCGTTCGGAGAGATACTTGTAGAAGATGAAACCGAGGATGTAGTCCTTGTATTCGCCTGCATCGATCTTTGAACGCATTTGGTCCGCGCTCTTCCAGATACGCGCTGCTAGTTGCTGCTTTTTCATTGGGTTTCTCCCCTATTTGGCTTTCTCGGACTGCTGGCGCTCAATCCACTCATGGATCAAGGCGGACACGGTCGTGTCGCGCTCGGCCGCCATCGTCTTCAGGGCAACCTTGTCGGCGAGGGTGATGGACAGGTGAAGCGTCGTGCGCTTTTCAGTTTCAGGCATGGCGTGGCCCTCCAGACGTGGTTGGACATTTGATCAATTATCCAACGCTTTACGCGAGGGACCGAGTCCGAGTCGGTGAATGGTGAAGAATTATTCATATTTTGGAGTTCTATGAGAAGTGCGCGCCCACTGAACCGTTGGGCTTTATCTTGCCAGATCTCGATTTAAGACTTTGCTGTCGTCTCGGTTTCATGGCACTCTTTCGCAAACTAAAACGCTGCGGTATCGATTACCGCCAATCGCGGAAGAGCATGTCACCAACGTGATAACAGAGTCGGAACCAGCGGAATCCGACATCGCGCTAGCGTGCTCGGCCAATGAATTAAGCCAGGCCTTGAAGTCTGACTCTCCGGCAAAGTCAAATCGTAGAAGCAAATCAAAGTCTTTAGGCACTCTCATGCCAAGCAACGGCCTATATCGAATGGTGTTGCCATTTGCGTTCGTGAATGTCACGGCTCCAATATCTGCAAAACAATTCGTCCGATAACAATTCTGGAGCTCGGTAAAGCCAAGATTTCCATATCCCATGTTATGAGCGTACACGAGCATGTTTGTACTTGATGGCGATGAGCCTTCAGCTAAAAACGGACACCCGGAGAATGACGGCAAGCGATCGAAACCGTGATTGAGGTAGAAACCGTTAGGGTCACCCTGGCGGCATGAGACAACGGGCGTTGAGATTGAGGTCCCTTCGACCGTAAGCCAACCGGCATAGTCCGGGTTCTCATCTTTTAGAGACACGCCGCTGCCTGCTTGCGCTTTCTGCTCGGCCGCATTTGCGATCGCAGCCTCTCTGGCAACCTCGGCACCCAGACCTATGAAGATAAGCACCGAGACAACAAGAACGCCAACCGTAAATTTCACAGCAGTGGAACTTTTGGTACCAGATGCGACGCGCTCACAATTCCGATCGAAACGCCTTTTCGCAATTTCGCTGAACGGACCTACGAGGGGAATCATCCCTGCTTCTCCTTAAGATGCTCCTTAACGCCCGGCCATTTCATGGCCTTTTCAGGCGAGTATTCTTCGTGCTCGTAGAAGCGCTTGACCTGAAAACCGCAACCGGATGCAAGCGCAAATGAACCGCCTCTATATTCCCAGCTGTTGGACTCACACACGATGGACTTACCGGACTTAGACACCTTCAGCGCGCGACCGCACAGCGGACAGGCTCCGTATTTCCTTAGATTCGTCTCCTGGGCGCGCCTCTTGGCGTACTCGATGAGTATCGTCGCATCTCTTTTGGTAAGGTCGTTGTAATCTAGGTCACCCGCAGAATCACCTAAAAGCCTCCTGATAAAAGCCAACTGCGGCTCTGAAGCGGGATCCTCTCCCCATTTTGACGCGCGCTCGCGGTCCCAAAGGGCCCTATCGTGTGAGGTCTCATAATTCGATTCAAGCCACAGGAGTATGTCCTGCTCGGCAGCTTCAAGCGACCTATAATACCTGCGCTGTGTCTCCCCCAGTCTCGTAAGGTCCGCGGTGCAACAGTCGAGAAGGTCGGGCTTATATAGCGTGACCTGCCACCCCCTGTCGGATGCACCGGGACCGGCGATATTCCGATCGCCGTTGTAGTGCACTACCCATGCGATGGACCCAGTGGAAGAAAGCACGTTGACCTTGCGCGACGTGAGCACCCAACCGGATGGACAATCCTCCACTTCCTCGACTCTTCTTCCCAAATCGAGAAGCGAGCCATCGAGTTGTTTCTTGCCGACCCTGTCGGGAAAATCACTCTCGTTGAGTCCGAACAAAGTTGGCGGCGTGCAGATGCTCTTATCGTCAGAAACGCCTAGGCAGTCGATAAGCCTAAGGGACTTCTTTTCATATCCGGTTACGGGATCGGTGTAGAGCCTCAGCCCTCGCCCAACCATCTGCGTGTAGAGCGATGGGTTCTTCGTCGGTCGGGCCAACAATACGGTCTCAATGAGTGGCATGTCCGTGCCCTCGGTAAATACGCCGTAGTTGATGAGGCATGGAATCTTTCGCGCTGTGAACGCGTCAATGATCTGTCGACGCTCATCTGCCGGTGTGTTCCCATCGACAACCACGGAGCCGGGAATGAGTTCAGCCAGCGAGTAGGCATGGTGCACGCTCGAAGCAAATACGAGCGTCTGACCTATATGGAGTTCATTATATGCAGCCGCGACCTGCCGATTCGTCTCCGGGCGGTCAACGCGCTTTGCTAGCTCACCTACTCGGAAATCGCCCATTCCGGTACGGACGCCTTTCGTCGACCAGTCCACGATGGTTCTACGGCAGTCGATATCGCAAAGATAGCCATTGGCGATTCCCCAGCGCAGGTCTTTCTGAAAGACGATATCGTCGAAAACCGCCCCGAGCCCTCGATCGTCTCCCCTCCTCGGTGTTGCGGTGAACCCGATGTGGAGCCTCGGCCTCAGGTAGTCGTAGATCTTACGATAAGACGGCGCCAGGGCATGGTGCGCCTCATCGGTGATAACCATGTCGAATTCGCCAGGCTCAAAGTCTCTCTCGAGTCGATTTGCGATTGTCTGGACAGAAGCCGAGACAACCTCCTCGCCATGCGAGTGGCGTTCGGCCTTTTCAATACCTACCGGGCAGCTGTAGTACTTAACCGGCTGGGTAACCAGCTCCTCGCGATGCGAAAGAAGCAGCACCCTACCCTTTCGGGCGATCTTGCTGAAGGTTACGGTTTTCCCGAGCCCCGTTGCCATCTGCACGAGATGAGATCCCCTCTCGAAGGAGTCGCAGATATCCACGCACTCCCGCTGATAGTCCCTGAGGACAATCTCATCGGGTGCCATTGCTCCAGCCTTCCTCAACGGTAAGTCCCTCCACGCCGGCCGCCAATCCGTTGACGAGCGCGACGTGCGCGGCGGGTCCCATCGCAATAACCTTTTCGATGAGTTTCTGTATGTTTCCGAAATACCAATCCTCGTTCATCAGGCAGGCGTCATCGTTGAAGCCCAGGCGATCTGGCAGCGTGATAGATAGACCGCAATCGAAATCAGACAGAGGGTCGCGTGTGAGGAGGGCAAGACCATGGGACTCGACGAGAAGGGCCCTCGCTAGGTCGTCCGAGCTCACGACAAGCATCCTGTCGCACAGCTCGCGATACTCGTCATTATCGCCCCCGGGCATCTTATAACTCCTATCGAGGAATATGCCGTTGTCGGGGTTGGAAATATCGAGATACTCGCGCTGGAGTGAGACGCCTGATTCAAAAGACGGATCTGGCATATGCACCTCGTCGATGCATCCCGTTTCGTAGTAAATCCTCAATGAAGACGTGTTCATCTTTAAACCGTGTTCTTTCTCTCGGAAACCGTTCCGGCTTCGGGATGGACGTAAACGGAGGGCACTTGTGCTTTCGCCGCCTTCTCGATGCTCTCGATACGGTCGCTGCTCTCCTGAAGGATGCGCCTTGATGCGGCTGACTCCAATGCTGCCGCGATCGCAATCGAGTCCCTTGTCTGAATTGAAGTCGGAACACTGAGTCTCCGGTGGTTTGACCTTCTCAGAAACTCACCGACCGAGGGGACTCCCCTTAGGTCCCTTACTGTCCTTGCTCCGATAAAACCCTCGATTGCCACGAGAGATTCATTTAGCGACTCGGCGTCAGCTCGCGCCCTATCGAGCGAGACGGAGAGCTCGCCCAGCCTATCTCTCAGTCCATCTAGGATTAACCGCGCTTCGACGGCATAGCGCTCAGCCCCTAATGCATCGGCAGATATCTTTGATAATGCGGCGCTGCAGAAAGCGGTATCGGTATCAATTTGGGATAAAAGAGCGTTTCTCTCTTTCCTGTCTTTCGGCGTAAAAGAAAATGACGACTCCAGCTCGGCAAGTCTCGCCTTGGCAGACGAGATCTTCTCAGAGCGCTCAAGAACCTCCTCTGCTATGGATATCGATGACTTGATCTCATGGACCTCGTGCTCCATGGCCTCGACCTTGAGCATCTGAGATCTGAAGGCATCCTCGACCTCCGCGACACAGCTATACCCATTTGCTGAAATAACGGACAGGGCTTTGACTCCGGCACTAATTGCTCCGATGCCGGAACGCTTCGATTTAGATGCAATCCTCCACTTGAGAGCATTGTCAAAACCCTTATCTCGCGGGGTGTAACCAATGCTCTTTGCTTTTGCCTCACTCTGTTTACGACTGGAGATTCTTGATTCGATATTCCTGGCTACAACATCGACGGGTATTCCCAGCCGGGCACGAATGCCGAACTCGTCGTAATTTGAACCGAGTGAAGACGCAAGTACCTTCTTGTCGTGCCCGCCGCTATCGGGGTGCCTATAGCCGATACCTCTGCGGCTCCATTCGACCGTAAAGCCATCGGCCTCGAACCTCTCTACGAACTCATCCCAGTCGGAGCTGTTTGCGATTGACCTGTCTATGGCGTCTCTGATTTCCGCAACCCAGCTTCGGCCACCACGGCGTCTAAGCGAGCGTTCGGCCGCACTCATACGAACTGACTGAATTGTGGGGGCCTGCCGTCCCTCACGTACTGCCGCTCGCCAATCAGCAAGGTCGGGAAAGAAATTCATTCCATGCTCCTCGCCGATCTTTTGAGCCTGATGGTCGAGCATGTCGCTATCCTCAGGTGAAATCTGAACTTTGAGACCCGTGGACGCATTTACGGCATTGAGAATTATATGGGCGTGCATGACGCCACTTGCGTTGTCGTCGTGCACGGACCAGATCCACTGCCAGCCCCGATCGGCAGGCCATACCCTCTCACACCACTCCTGGGCGAGCTGGCCAACCTCCTCTGCTGATGCGCGGTCCCTGGGGTCAGGTGACAAAATCCATTGATAGTAGTTTCTCCAGATGAGATCTGGATTTGATTTCCTTTTCTTTTGAAACCATTCTGGTGGCTTATCCTTGCCGAATCTCTTTCTCGTCGCATCCATTACCTTATGCCATCCGTAAGGAGAATCGGGCAGACCTGGAGAGTGCCCGAACGCCATGGAGCGCGAGGCGGACTTATCTCCGGCAAGGTATTTTTCGATCCGCTCCTCGTGGTCCTCAGCGTTCCGATGCCCAAATGAAAGGTAGTCATCGACCTGCTTGCAGCTGCCTCCACCACCCGAGAGCGTCTTAAGAAAGGGCATTACGTCTCCTTTCAATCGGATATTCAGCTTCGATCGCACGCGATAGACGCTCGCAGGCATCCATTAGACACGGCTCGACGGTATCGATTGCTGCGAATATGGCCGTAGAAACCCTTCGCGCTTCGGCAGCGCGCGACTGTCCCGCTATCGCCTTTGCATTTGAATTGAGCTCAGACAGTTGCGTCGAAATCGTAAAGAGCTCGTCCCAGATATCCCTTAAGGTCGATCCTGATGAGGCATTGGTCTCGTAGAGCGTCTTGTACAGAATGTACTCAGTGACGCTCATGTTGAAGTTCTTAGCCAATGAACGAATGGCTTCAGCTTCCTCAACGGTGCTCCTGGCCTCTATACGCGCCCTTTTTGGCTTTTTCTCACGGGACATTTCACCCATGCGCCGTCTCCTAACTCATGCTTTAACAAGCGTAGAGCAGAGGCACGTACCGTGCCGTACAGCTTGGTGACATGCGGTGCCAATGTTTTTGCAGGTGAATAGTTGTGGCATTGCCGAACTATGACATTGCTGAACTACGCACTAACTGAAATAGTGAACAGCGTAAAAGATGAATAGCCGAACAGCGCAATTGCCGAATAGCGTAACTACATAACTACGCAACAACGTGATAAAGGCACTATTGAAACTCAGAAGGTGAGGAACGCTTGCCACGGTCAGTCTCAAGGTTGAGTAATACCCTCGATCTAAAGAGGTCATAGCTATTCAGAGTTCCAGCTCGATTGACACAAGGAACCAGTCTTCTAGCGAAATCCATCCGAGCGTTTCTCGACGAGCTTGCGGTTCATGTCTTGCTTAAAAGCGAAGGCAAGATGGGTGGCTGGAGTCGATTACGGACATCCCGTCTGGTTCAATTACGGCGCATTGCTTCGTACATACCGAAATAGTGAATAACGTTAAGAGTGAACTGCTTAACTGTGTAATAGCCGAAAAGCGTAACCACGTAATAACGTAACTACGTAACAATGCGACCGGAACATAACGATGCTACTGAACATTCAAAGAATGGGAATCTAGTCGAACACACCTACACACCCTAGATAATGCCCATTGGCAAAATAGGCACCGGCGACCCCGCGGTCCCGCCTGAACGATCTGGGAAAATAGGCCTTGATTCGAACCGAGTAAGTGTGTCTCGTTAGCCTTATGACCCCCCCCATTTGGCTGACAAGTAACGAAGCGGATAACGACAGGGTCGAAGTTCAGTCCATCTGTCCGGCACTGTGCTGCGCCCAGCGTAAGCGAGACCGAATATGCCGTGCTCATAGTTGATTGACGGCCGGCGATCTTTCCAAATCAACGAAAAGGAAAAACTGGCTAACAGCTCATTAACGTTAGAACGTAATTGCAGAGAAGTAAAAAACCGTAAAAGGTGAACCGCTTTCCTATGCAATAACGTAATAACGGCATAACGTAACTACGACGTAATGCAACTATGTAAGAACGAAACTGTATAACGCCGAAGGCGCCGGGTTTTAGGGCAGAGCCCTAACAAGCGCCGCCCTTGGCGGCGGTACGCTACCGGGCAAAACGCAGTTTTGTACGGCAGCGTACGACACTTGCGGACAAAATTCAGGACCGAACGGTACGATGTTCAATAGTTTCACTATTCCATAGTTTCGTGGTTCGGGTCTTACGGTTTGCTGCTTTTGCGCTATTGCATCTTGTCGTTATTACGAAGTTCAGTAGCTCGCTTTTCCCGCTGTTCATGTATTCACCTTTTCCATAATTCAGTAGTTCGTCTAACGATCGAACGGGCAATGGGGCCCGGCGGTAAATGGTTTCCCATTCGATACCGGAGCCCCATTGCCCGTTCGATCGAGTTAAATAGAGAAACGCCGGAGCCGTCTTTTGGCGGCCCCGGCGTTTCGTCTTATGCCGATGCGGCGGTCACTCTGTCGCCTCTGCCGAACCCATAACCGGATTCATAGCCGTCGGCTTTGACAAAAGGATCGCTAGTAGTCCTGACTTTAATCTTGGTCGTCCTCAAGCCGATCCCATCCATGTGACGGTTGACGGATTCGGGGACGACGATCGCGAGCGCCATGGACTCGTCATTGCTGACCTGCTCCGCATAGGCTCGCTTGAGGCCGGAGATGAAGCCAAGCATCCACGTCCCCTTTACGCCCTTCTGGCGTGAGACATTTCCGTACCCCATGGCCATCATCCGCGCGCAATAGGTCCTGAAGCAGTTCTCGGCCGCATTGGCGCTAGCCCTAAAGCAGCACGAGGCGACAACGGAATCCTCGCCCTCGCCAACGAAAACGACAGTCCTTCCATTGTTGCTATATGACGTGTAGGCCCTGCACCTGTAGTTCGCTGCAACAACAAGAGCAAGGGTTTTCTTCCACTCGGGAATTCGACGGCCGAGATCGCAAACCTCCTCGCCGACTTCTGCCGGTGAATCGTCCAGATTGATGTCCTCCAACTTTAGGTTGTTCGCAACGAGGAGCCTCTGGAGCGCCAACGAGGCGGCACGCGCCTCGCCTTCGGTCGCGGCCCCGTCGATGAGGGCAACGATCTTCTTGATCTTCTCGTCGATGTTCTTCATGGTTATCTCCTTTGGAGTGGGGCGAGGACCCGGAGGCCCTCGCCATTGACGGTTCTAGAGATTAGGCAGCTTGTTTCGAGTGATCTGGGCTGTAGGGACACCCCAGTCATTGACGTTGATGAACAGCTGGAAACTCTGGTTCGCATAGGTCAGGTTGATGAACATGCTGCCGTTCGAGCACTCAACGCCACCATCCGGAAAGCTGGCGACGAGCATGTCCTTCTCGGTATGAAGCTCGGACTCAAGCCACACCTCACCGTCCTCGCCACTCCACTTGAAATGGCTCTTGACGCAATGGAGGCCTATCGCCTTGAACGGCTCGTCCGTCCAGGACCCGATTTTGCCCCATTCGCACTCGATCGCGAAGGAATAAGGATAGAAATCGTCCTTGGAACGAGTCGCGAAAAACCCGAGTTCAGACATCACCTTGCAGAACTCGAACGACTCATGGTCGGGGTAATCCTTCTCGATCCCGCCAAAACTATTGCTATCGGGAATCTTCTTCAGCTCTTCAACGGCGGCTTCGAGGTCTTTCTTGGACGGAAACCTAATTTCACCGATACCGGATGCGTAGTAGCCCATCTGGCTCCTCCTAACCGCACGGCGACGGCACCGCCCCTTGCGTGTGCCCCTCGCGACCCCGCCGCGCGTCGCTTTAGCTCTGGCGAAAGCCGCCGCGGGCGGTCGCGGCCCGTCAGGGGTCTGCACGGCAACCTCCACAAGTCCCCGCGCCCCGCGCGGGGGCTTGTGCGGGGTTCCGTGCGGGCCCTTGACGGGGTGCGGCCCCCGTGGCGACGGAGCGTGCGCGGTCGGGTTCCCGCCCTGGCGCGCGG